>FLSH01000123.1_pt3 | contig 68687 bp, 96 predicted proteins | sample 1550441 | NCBI WGS metagenome assembly FLSH01 (sample SAMEA4031756, study PRJEB14383) | metagenome | biome: human; feature: oral; material: saliva | place: Philippines | collected 2014 | reverse complement strand
CCATATGGGATAGACTTGAGTCCGAAGTCCTTACATGTATACTTACGTCGCTTATCTACATATACAAATGTGAAATTGACTTCTACTGTTTTTACTGTTGGCATGATTGATTCCTTTCGTCGTTTGTCGTTACTCTTATTTTACTGGGCGAGTTAAGTAATTGCAAGAACTATTTTTAGTTGTGTAGGTTTTGTGAAACACCAGCATTTTTATGAGAAACTCTAGCTTTTGAATCGTCACGACTATATACTATAGTTACAAAAAACATTGCGTCCAGAAAAGGAGATTAACTATGACCGATGTAAAAGGACTGACTAAAATTGGTGCACACCATAAGCTGTTCCCACAAGGAGACACGTTTGCTTACGTTAATGAGTACGGTATGCTTATTAACGCAATCAAAACTCCTTTTGGCTATGATGCTTATATGAACATTGACGATAAGTACTACGAGCACTTTGACATTTTTAGTGTCGCTAAGAACGGAAATAACTTTGTACACTTTTCGACGCTTGATGAGTTAGCTGATTACTCCAACAAACTTATTTATAAGTGTCGTATATATGGTATTTCAAGTCACGACCATTCTCATATTCGCTCAGTTGCTGACCTCTGCAATCCAACGTTTCGAGACGTTTTGCCGTACAGAACCGAGTTCGCAACTGAGCGCATGATTTGCCACGACATGACCCCATTCAAAGCCGACTGCCAAACCTTTAAAGAGTTGTTCTCGTGCGATGGTGTTACGTTACACCTAGAGATTAACAGCGCTAATTACGCACTATTCATTGGTCGTAACGAGCAGCTATTTGCAGTTGTTGAAACTGAACATTTCGCTTACGTAATTACTAAGCTATCTAAGGTTGGGCATAATCTTGGTGTAGATAATCTTGACCTCATTGAGGATGGCATTGCTCTTTCTGAGGTTAAGAATGACCCTAATTTTGAGATGATTTCTGAAAATTATTACTGGTTGTCTTACGAGTTTAAGTTTAGAGGTCATACTTATACATACGGTCAGTACCTAGACCATACACTACAGCGCATCATTAGGTGTATTGATACTAAACAGAACTCCTATATTTATACAGACGATGAGGTGGAAACCTTTGCAGATTCCCAAGGTTACGACATTTATGGCTGGGGTGATAACGTTCCAGATGATGAGGAATGGGCGCGCGAGTCTGGAGAATACATCAAGAGCAGAATCATTGACGAACTAAAGTCAATCGCCAACCCAATTGCATACTTTACGCAAATTGGTGATTACGGCGATGATGAAATTCATAGCAGGTGTTTATTTGACGATGATTCTGAGTTTATCAACAATCTCGTGAGTATTAAGTCTGGCGGCAAGTTCACAAATGAACTCGATACGTACACTTTTGTTAGCGAGGACTCAAACGGCGTTTGTACTTACGATGCTTTGGAGGTTTATCCACGCGATGATTACTCTCGTCAATATCAAGTGAAGCTGCAATTCATCAATAAGTAGCCACCGTAAAACAAAATACCCACCTTAATTAAGGTGGGTATTTTATTAGTTAAACCATTTAAGGATTGTATCGCCTTTATAGCCTTTCTCCCAGATAAACCAGGCAAAAGACATTGCCGCGCCCTTGTACTGCTCAAAATCACCATTCTTTGCGCACATAAGTCTTCTACTAGCCACATATAAAACCTTTGGCGGACACTGTTCAAAGAACTCCTTACGCGTTTTACTCTCAAGGAATTGAATCTTCAAGAACATTGCAACTTTATGACCATCATCAACAATGTCAAGAGATTTCTTTACGCAATCTAGCGCAAGTTTGTATGGCGGATTAGTGATGATATCTCCGTTAAAATGTTCATAATCAAAGAGTGATTTAACCTCACCATATCCACGGTCGATTAAGTCTGATGAGGTTACGTTGTAACCAGCTTGCTTTAACACCTCAGACATATGACCCTCGCCGCAGCAAGGCTCCAATATATTAGAGTCGAATTTCTCTAAATCTAGGAGCAATTCCGTAGCTTTTGGTTCAGTTGCGTAGTAATCGTCTCTCTCTCTCTCCGATTGATTAAGGGTGGCTCCTATAGAACGGAGGAGTCTGCTTTTAGTAGTCAAATATATAATCCTTTCAAATCTAAATGTAAACGTTAGTTATTAAACCAGTTTTTAATGCGCTGGAATAAGCTGGGCTTCTGTTTCATTTCTGCGATTGCTTGCTGAATCGCTAGTTTGTTACGTTCTGGAATCTCAATACGCTTAAAACGCTCAGCAAAAAGTTCGTCGTCCACGGCAGCGGTTTCAAGAGTATCATCTTTTAATGGCGTCTGTTTAATCTGCTCAAATACCGCGTCTTTAGACCGCCCAATCTCATAATCAATCAAAGGTTCATTAGATTCAGCAGGCTTATCCGATGCAAGTTCTTTTAGAATAGTATAAACCTTTTCCAGTTTCGGCGCAACCATTTCGTTTACAAACTCGATATCTTCTGTAGACAGAGTTTTAATAACATCTAGCTTACGATTGTATTCAGTATTTGGGAAATTATCTCCGTATGCCAACTTTTCAAACAGATATGCTGCATATACTGCCAGTGCTTTTGCATTTGTGTACTTTCTATCTGATAAATCAATAGTAAAAGCAGTTCTGTACTTAGGTAACGATGCAAGCACTGACCACATTGAACGACTTCCATTGATTCTGCGATATACGTGTATAAATTGATTACTACCCTGTTTTTTATAAATGTCGGTTAGTAATTTCTTACTACACTTAATGGTGTAATCTTTGGTATCATACTCCGACTCCAATTCTGGTTCTGGCTCACTGTTGACGGGTATGTCATCCGATTCTTCCGTGTCGCCAGTTTCCCAATCTGGTCTTATAATTACTTCACCACTTGCAAGTTTCGTTGCAAGTGTTTGAGACTGATAATAGTTATCAATCTTCTTACGCGCTAGTCTGAGTTTTTCAAGATGCTCAACAATTGCGTCTTCAACCTCGGCGCGCTCAACCTTGTCAAGTACCTTAAATGTTGCTTCCTTATGGGCGTATTCTTCTTCGGGGAAATCATCCCCATAAAATTGTTTCTCAAAGAGATATGCTGCATAGATTGTGCGTTCTTTGGCATGAGAATATTTTGAAACGCTGAAACTTCTAGTAACTTTTTTAGCGAGCACGCCTTTAAGTTTCATACTGATGGACGCGACGTACACGCCGCCGTGAACGGGAGTGTACTCCGTGTGGAGAAATTTTGTACTCTTATTTTGTGATGGTTTAGTGCGACATAACTTGCCAAACATCATATTAGACTCTTTATTGTTGCAAATTAAATTTGTTTTACAATAGTTTAATGTGTTTTGGTTTATTCTAGCTAAGAATACCTTACGTCCGTTGGTTGCATAAACATATTTACTGCCAATAGTTTGCAATATGGACTCGCCGTTTGACCCATAAATAAGAACGCCGCCACCATTTGCGCCTGTAGTCTTATTCCACGTAGTACTCGCTAAAATATCAAGGTCATCAACATCGGCAACAAATTTCGAAACGGCGGTTCCGCACGCACTTCTAGTTTTGAAAGTCACAGTGTTGGTTTGCTCGTCAACATAGTATTTGTTTCGCTTGATATTCTTGTTCAACAGAAATCCTTTCTATTTTGTTTTCCTATGCAATTTTAGCATGGTTATAAGCGGATTTTTTTCGTGGACGCTGCAACATAAAATCTACACAAATAAACCGCTAGGTTATATACCCAGCGGTTTATTTTAGTGGTCTAATCAATCATCCAATCAGACCTGAAGCCTTTTCTCAGTACGTTTTTCAAGTCCTCGCGTACTTTACTTGGCTCAATGTTTTCCGATTCATCAAAATGATATTCAACATCTACTAAAAATTCTGGTGTAAATGTACACTCTTTTTCATTGATTTCAACTATGTCAACTAACATCGGTTCGTAAACTACGCAATTAAATTTTTCCTTTAGGATGTCTTGCATATCTATTGCAATGTTTTCTGCAATAGTTTTGCCGTTTCTCTTAAACGTGTTTAAATAATGTGCTCGCTCTTTGGTGCTCATGTAGTTGCAAAATCTTTTAACAACACCTGCGTCCGCGCCCATTACCTTAGAAACATAAAAGTTAAAGACAAGTGGACTTTGTAATTCGTTTTTTTTTGTCAGTCATTGGTTACAACCTTTCGTCAGACTTAACTTTTGTTTACAGCGACTGCTCCAATTAACATGCTGCTTGGTAAAGATTTTGCAATCTCAGCAATCACAAGTTTTAGGTCGTCATCACTAAACTTCTCGGCGGCATCAATTGAGTTAAATGTAAGAGTTACGGTAAACAATGGGCATACATAAAAGAACGTCTTATATGAGCCATGAGTTTCGATTCCATCCAGAACTGGTTTGTTAATATCCAATCCCCAGCAATCACCAATACCCCTAGTTAACACACTTTTAACATATGTACCGAACGTGTGTTCTATATTGTGAAATAAGTCTCTATTTGGAATATCGTATAGACCAAATTCACATAGACCGTCTTTTGGTACGACTCCAAGCAATTGCAACACGTCATCTGCTTTTAAATCCATACCGAAACTAACTTGAATATCAATAGTATCTTTAGCGTTCATAAATTTATCAACTCCTTAATAGATACTTCGTTTAATGTAGATGAATCTCGCAATGCTCAAACACAACATTATCAATCATCTTTCGTATTTCACTATCAGTCAGATTTTCTCCATCGGGCACTGCGTAGGCGCCACAAATATTGAACTCGAACACTCCAAAAAATTCACGTCCATCAAAATACTCAACACCCATATAAGCAAGCACTGGTTCATCAAACATAATTCCTGGGTAGTTTGCTTCAATATCCTTTAGATAATTTATGATTTCGTCCGCGTGCTCTTTTTTACGAGTTGCAAGTTTGGTATTTCTCAGCTGTTCCATAGATAGTGATTCGCATTCATCTTCTGTCGGAACAAACCCAATCAATAGCTTAATAACGCGGTCGTCATAGATGCTGCTATTTCTGACACACGTTGTAAAATTGACGATTCTCCCATTGCTCATAGTTAATACCTCTCAATCAATCTACTTAATTTCCCAACCATCTGGACAAGCTACCACGAGCTGGTCGTGTATTTTATCAGCGTCGTCGCTTGACTTTACGCCATTGACAAACAGCGTGAACTCAAGCTCGACTACAAATGATGTGTCGTTCTTTCCACTTACGGTGACGGATATGAGTGCTGGCTTCTCAATTTCGAACCCGTCGTCATTGATTGACCTAGTAAGAATATTTACTATAAGCGTTCCCATGCCGCGCATAATGTTGTAATAGCAACTCTTGTCTGGAAAATCATATAAACCATAATAGTTAGTTCCGTTTTGCGGCTTGAATCCGAGCAACGACTCCGTGTCCTCTGGCGAGTATTCAAGCGTCATAGTGAGTACAAATGGTGCGCAACCGTCAACAACATCCATGTAATCTCCAATCACTTACTTAGCGGGTTTAATTTCAACCTCAGTCTCGATACCTTCATAATCAATCGTTTCATCGCCTTCGGCTAAGTCGTGAATCGCTTTTGTGGCGACATGGGGGACAAGCGATTCAATCGTCGTTGCCTGGCTAAGTTCCTTAACAAACTGCTCTGGATATACGATGCTCAATAATGATTTTGCATAATCAAAATTATTACTTGATTCATCGCACTCGATATCGAGTACAAGACCCAGCGTTAAAACTGCGCGCTCCTCAGCGTAGCTAATACTTGCACCTATTTGAGCTGCGCTGACGGCTACGAAATCCGTTAATCGCGCCATATCATTAAATTCATTCCTAAATGCATCTTCAATGGCTTCACTATTGAAATGAAAGACGTTCCTCAGCACGTTCGTGCCGCCATTTACCTTTACGGTTACATAAGCGACTGTCAAATCTTGATTACGTTCCATACTGCTTACGCTCCAAGTCTTTCATATCCAAGCGACTTCATAAACTCAGTAACGTCTTCGATTGTTTCTAAGTCAGTTGCTCGGTCTTCGGCACAATCTGGAATAAGTAGATTCAAATCTTCAAATCCGTCAGTTAGATACAAGAAGTCATTTTTGCCAGACTCGATGTATTTCTCTGCGAACTCATTAAAATACTTGAATGGTTCAACTTCAATATACTTTCGTTCGTCCTCGTCAAACTCGAAATACTTGCCTTCTTGGTAGCCACCGTATGTATATTCTAAAACATCTTCCTCCATGTAGCTACCCATTTCAAACGTGTACTTGGTAAACGTATAAACTTTATTGGTAGACACGTCTTTAATTTCTACAACGTTAGTATTGTAGTCGTTGAAAATTACTTTGAAATGTTCTACGTAATCGTCTGGATTTGAATGGAAAAAGTCAGAATCGTCATAATCAAATTCGGAATTATCTGCATCGGTTAGATAGCTATTCGCTAAAAATCTAGGCAATTTCATAAAATAACTCCCGTCATTAGTGGTTGTAATCGTTGAATACAGTATACCACATAATGACGGGAGTTGATGGAGTAATTTAATTATCGCGATGCTCGTAGTAAGTTTCAGCAAATTGTAGTGCATCACACGTCCATACCTTACCACAATAGAGCCTTCGCGCAAGCTCTTTATTGTGTTCTGTCATTAACGGAATGCTATTGCGAGTTACTTGAGATTTCGGGGTGTCATTATAACCATACGCCGTGGTGCCATCAGAGTGCTCATCAATACTTGTTACAATTGTACAGGGTTCATCGACCTCTCCGAGGTCGTCAATCCTTTCGTGCTCAGTTTCAATACCACTTGACCATATAGCAGCAAATATTGCCTTGGTGCATTTTTCGAAATCTTCAGAACCCATATCAACGGTAATGACTGTAATCTCTACGGTCACGTCAACATAGCCAATTCGGTCATCGCCAATCTGAAGGTTTCCAAAGTCATCAACTGGTGGCATATACACGTAGAGCTGCATATTTTCAATCTCAAAAATAGGAACGTTCTTCAAAAATTTGAATGGGTCGATGCTGAGCTTGTTTCTTGCAAAGTCTGCCAAGAAATCGGCGTCATAACGTTTAAGGGTATCATGAGAAAACTTGTTTACGTTATCGAGTTGTTGCCGCAGACTATGTTGGTTTCCAATTTTGAGGTCAATGGTTTGTAGACAATCGTAATCATCTCCACCATTTAAGAATCTGACGAGCACATAGTCGCGTCTTTTTAGTAAGCTATACTCGCTATCTCCCGTGTAATAATCGTTGTCGCGAGTAAAATTGAATGGGATGGCGTATGAGAAACTTAGCTTCTTGCGCCTAAGATTGTAATAAGTAAACATATAAACCACCTTTCTGTTTTGGTGCATATAGTTTACCACGTTTGTCGTAGTTACACAAGAAATTCACAATCTTTAATAACTGCAACGAACAGCGAATTTGCTCGTTTTGCATTTAATATATCAAAATTTTAACTAATTTAGCGAGAACGCTCAACGAACAAAAGAAACCGCCGAAGTCTTTGTGGATAATCCACGTTGGCTTCGGCGGCAAGTGTTCGTTAATTTTGTCGCAGGTTCCTAAAGCGACAACCGCAATATGGACAATGTGTAATCTCATGCTCATTGAATAGGTCGGTTGAAAATTCTTCACCACAACCTCCACAAAATATATATTCAACGTCGTCGTCTTCGTTAGTTTCAACGACGACGTTGGTAACTGGGTCAATGAGCATAGCTAAGCGGTCAAACAGTGGCAAGAAAACGTCATGCTTATCTGTGTGATTGACGATGATGTTGATTTTGTCAAACGCATCCTCTACGGTTGCATTTGCCATGTCATCAAGCTCAGTTCCAGCATTGACTAGTGCGCTTGCAATGTTAGTTTTATTAGTTGTCACATTCATCCTTTCGAGGTTCGTCGATAATAATTCTCGCTCCACAATGAGGGCAAAACTCAAACGGTGGTTCAGCTTCTGAATTGGCGAGCATCCATACATTCTATGTAGATAGATTGACGCGCTACCAGCTTCAACAGTTACGGACTCATACATACTTTTAAGGCACTCACCCATCATGTTAGCAAGGCTCATAGTAGCAGTATTGCCGAACTTAATATCTGAGTCAGATGACATAAACAGCGGCACCGTGAAATCGGCGCGAATATCAAAATCGGCGGTATAAGCAACATTCTTGGACATGGTTCAACCTTTATGTTTGATGTGTCTAGTATACTACCAAACAAGCTCGTTCATAGAATATCCATAATTCATTTCGGTGAGTTTTCCCGACTCGTCAATGTAGAACTCGTATGGAATATACAGCGTCGTATCACCCGCATAAGGATTGCTCCAGTCTGGTTCGTGTAGATACACAATTCCATACCAACGTTTCTCAGACTCAGAATACTCAAAGCGATGTTCACAATAGTTTGCTTTGAAGTCGCCGTTGAAATAATCCTCGGCAATAGCGATAGCTTGTTCGCGTGTAATCATTTGTTCTCCAATCTTTGTGGACATAACTATACCGCAGAATTTTGCCAGAGTCCAGATATTTTTGAAAATACTTTATATGAACTTCGTTCATATAATTATGCTCAATCGTACTTATCGAATAAGTTAGCCGCGGTTAACTTTTAAAAGTCGGAGCCATTTTTTTGCGTTCAAAGCCATTTGCAAAATCGAAAAAATGGCTTCAAAAAGACAAAAAATGGCTTCAAACACCACACTTGACCTGCGCGTACCGTTTTCCCTGGTAAATCGCTTGAAAAAAATGGCTTCGAAAAATGGCACCTGACCTGGGAAAATGCCTTTCGGAGCCACTTTTTTAACCAAAAGTGTGCAAAACCCCTCGCGATTTTGCACTTGCAAAATTCCATATACTTTTATCCCTTTTCTATCAAAAAAATGGCTTTGAAAGAAAGAATAGCAGGTCAGAGCCTATTTTTGGACGCCATTTTTTTCAAGCCGTCTACCTGCGAAAAGGGTGCGCCCAGCTCAGAGGGCATGTTTTTGGTCGTTTTCTGCCTTTTCGGAGCCATTTTTTTCATTTTCGGAGCCATTTTTTTATTTTGCAAATGGCTTTGAAAATGGCTTCGTAACTGTTTTGTCCATGCAAACTATTGAATACTACATATTTTTACATTATATGAACGTTGTTTCATATAACTAATAAATGGCTCCAGAATCGCGATTTTGGAATGAACGTTTTGAACGTTTCGTCTGTATACAAATAATGCGGGAAAAGCTCCTTGCGTTAGCAAGAAAACTCTCCCCGCAGTCGATACATACAGAAAATGGCTTGCTGTAATCAATTCTGAGCTACGTTATTGATACTTAGTGAGTAATTAACCGTCAGAATATAAATGCGTGCTTAGAATCGATTTCGTGCCGCTTAAAATAGAAATTACCTGGTAACAGCGTGTGCCATTACCAGGTAAATTGGTTTTATTTGCGTCTAGCCATACCATTCATTGTATAGTACGGCGTCATGCTCATCGTAGACTGGTGGTGTCGCTGGTGAACCGTCATATTCAATTTCAACGCCATCGTCAATGCCTGTGATAAATTCATAATCGTTGTAGCTTGTTTCTAAGCAACTATGTTTCATTGTTTCGTCAGCGGCTTTGTTTAAATTCTCGCTAAATTTATCCCAGTCATTGTAGTTGTCTATATCCTCATAAATATCAAACTTACAATATGATTTAAAGTAAAGCTCAACGAACTGCCAAGTTACTCGAACGTCAGTTACTTCGAAATCATTAAGCTCAGCCTTTGACCAGTAATCATTGTGGTTACTGTTCTCAAGCCATTTTTGAAGGAAATCTTCGGATGCCACCTTTATTGCGTCTGTAATTTTTTGTGGCTCAATTCCAGCCTTAGATATTTTTGATATAAGTTCTCCGAAGGAGATTGAGCTGTCTTTATCACCGAACACCGATTCCAATCGCCCATCCCAAATGTCTGAACTTTCGATGCTCATATTTCCGTAAAGCGTTAAATCGCCTTTTGTATAATCTTTTCGGCTCACCGTAACCTCCTATCTATACTCAATCTCAAGCTCGCCAAATTGCGTCCTAATCGTGTATCGGGATAATTCTCCGTACCATGCAAAATCGGCATAACGGTTGCTAATTAGCTCAAATAGTTTTTCGCGGTCAATCGACTTTTTATCGTCAAGAGTCACTTCAATTGAGACGCAAATATACACATTCATGTACACTCGGAGACTGCGCGGGTCTACAAAAACTTTATCCCCGTAGTAAAACGTGGTTACACTAATGTTAGCAATCTTTGCTCCACCATTTGACACAAAATGCCTGGGCAATGATGTTTTGAGTTTCTCACATAGAGAATCTTTAACGATATTTGCCAAGCGGTCGAGTTCCGATTCTGGAAGAAGCTCGCTACGCAATTGCTCAGCAATTCTATAAAACTCACTCGTTTCGACAGACCTGTATCCAAACACTTGGTTAGCCAGTTCAGCGTCTTGTTATGTTAACTGACAAATACGCAAACTGTACTCAAACTCACATGTAATATTCGCCGTTTTAGTCATTTTATAATCCTTTCTAGTTGTACCTACCTGCTCAGTATAAAACCTTGTACTTCACACTAATTTCACTACCGTCAATCGCGCGCTCAATCGCGTTTTTAATTAGTAGCGCGACGTCATCAACCGAATTGCTTGAATCGGGTGTTTTAATGTCAACCATCCAATCAGCACAACAGCGGAGTATTATAGCACCGTCGCCAGTAATCCACGCGCCCTTATATGTATTTTTTTGCGTAAGTGATGTGTGAGTCTTCGAATTCTGCCGAAATCGAATGTCCAACCTCGGTAACAATCATATTTAAGCATTCAATTAAAGATTTATTCCCGTATGCAATGAACTCCACGGTTTCGATAAGTGAGAATTCGCTGTATTTGCCAGCGTCTCGACATCAATATATGTTCTACGGACACGCTCGTTAACATTGATTTTTCCGCATAGAAAGTCGGGTTCCATCTCAACTCCATAACTAAGATGTTTGTTGTGTTTTCCAGCCATTTATATCACCACCTTAATCGTTATTAACAATGGTTTTAGGTAATCTTGAAAATAGTAGAGCGCTTAGAGCATGACGTACCACGTTATGTCAGTTACTTTATCTATGTTGTTTGTCATAACATCATCTGCAACGCCCTCAATATAATCGATGTCATCGTCTGAGAAACCATTATGATTAGATACTGTAACGTTCAATTTTCCACGCAAGTATACGTCTCCGCTATCAGACACCCACATTTCAATAGCGGGGCTGTCAAAAGATTTTACTTGACTTTCTTTTTCGAATCGTTCTTTGAGAGCCATTAAAACGTCAACCTCTAGGCTTGCAAAACAATACTTCATTTTATTAACGGCATTATCTATGATTGCGTCTACCTCGATAACTGAACGACCACTGCATTTCGCAAATTCGCTAGTATCAAGGCTTCTCTCCACCAACTCTTTATTATCGTCGTCAATAGTTATTCGCTCAATGGTTCTTGTTACATCGAATCCTATCATAACTTCAGTAGTCTCATTTTTCATTTAATGCTCCCTTTATTTGTTAACATTGGTTTTCTGTAATCTCGAAAGCAAAGCGCTCGTCTCTACTTACGTGTGCTCTATGGCAATTGCCTATTTCGACGAATTTATCAAGCAAACGTTTGCACGTCTCATACACATAGTTCTTTATGTCATATTCATCAAGCTCGCTTGTAATTGTTATGTCAAGCGTAAACTATGCACCACCCGTGGAACACGCGCAGTCACCTTCACTCAAGGTAACAGTATCGGCATCAATCCTGGCATTGCTTATACACGCGTCGTTTACTGTAAAACTATCTCCGAGGAATTGTTCAGCATTAGATTTTAGAAACACGTCTATATCGTTAAGTGTTGCGATAATATCCTCGAAGGAATTTATAAAACATTTAGTAAATCTCTCCCCGCCGCCATGAAAGTATTTAGCGACATACTCAAGCGGAGCATGCTTTAAGTGACCAAAGGTTTCTTCATATTCATAACCGAAACTAGCCACGAGCACCTTAATATCAAGATTGCCCTCAATACGGACGTTATAGGTGTTACTCAAGCCGTTCTCCTATTCTAATGAGTAGTCATTTCGCCACACGTCGCATCTATGTCATAGCTTTCTTTAAGTTGCGCGAGTGCACTTTCGACCACTCTAGCAAATTTATCAATTTCGTTAGTTCTTGTAAGTGGAGTTACTTCGTGAGGTATTTCTAGTCCAACAACAACCTCCATACAACCAACGAACTGTAAGGTGTTTTGCACGCCGTTAAATACATACCCCATGTGGTCGGTAGTTCCAAAGCCCATTTCATACACATCGAAATTGGTTTGAATCACTCGATTAAGTACAGCTTTTGTAACTTCAGACTGAGCATCAAGTGTGTCTATATAGATATCACTAATTTTCTTAGTATCTTTGCCGAAAATACTTTGAAGGTCATCATGATTCGGCAATAAACTAGGCTCATCGGTCAGTTTATCTAAATACAGTTTTGCTTCTGGAACGCTTGTATAAACATAGACTTTAAAATACGCGGTAATTGATTCTGTTTTGCTCAATGCGTTACTCCTTTCTAAGCAATGTCTACATCGTACTTAATAGATATATGGTATCGCGTCTCGATGTAATTTACAGTATCTTCAATTTGACTTTTGATGGTAGATAATAGCTTTGCCAGTTCATTAGCGATGTCCTGGTTAATATGTTTGACTGTGGCGTCTAACGTCACGTTGAGATACATCTTGCTTGTTACTTCTACGCAATCATATCCTGCCAAGATAACTTTCACCGCGTCTCTACAAACGTCGTATCGCGGACAAAAGTCAATAATCTCTGGCTCCAAATATTCTAAGTTTGAAAAACTGATACTTTAGCTCTTTGACGAACTCACACTTCGCGTCTGAGATATAGTCTAGCGCGGACTCAATATCATCCTTTGCGTGATTGTCATTTACATCATGTAATGCTTCAACAAAGGCTTCTGGAGTATCGCCCGTAATAGCACCGCTCATATTCACCTTTGTTGCGCCAGCAACGTATGTTTTTGATTTAAAGGTCGCAGACGTCGTTATACTAATACGCATTTAGTCACTCCATTTCTGGTTAATCTAATCAATATGCACGTCAACGACGACTTCGGTTAGTGCGTTGCCAATACCCGCCAAATCACCACTATGTCGGTTGTCAATTCGTTGCTTTATCTCGGCGACAATTTTGTCCCTTGGCAAAGATGGATTATCTCCGTCAAACCACACATTTGAGTTCATGTAAATCGTTGCAATACCATCGGAAGTTACCTCAACGTCTGAAGTATATGACGTCTTCCATACATCGAAGGTGCAAGAATCGAACATTTGCTCGATAACATCTTTAGCGTATTCGCCCAAAGCATCTATATACTTATTCAAACTGAGTACTGCTTCCGCATACGAATCAGACGTACTATATAAGTCTCTATGAAACTCATAAACATAAGTATCAAAACCAATTAGCTTATTAGTTAGACGGCTATTTTCGTTAGTTACTTTAGCCTTGTCGAATACTAAATAGGTATCTAAAGTGACGTGCCCGCTAATATCTTCACGCATTTTCTGTTTCTTCAATCTCTAATATGTACACACATCTTCAAGAAATGCACTTGAACCTGTACGAACCTCAAATCTGCTAAGCTCAGTGTTGATTACCTTGAACGCTTTCTTAATTAGTTCAAGTTTATCAGCACCGCTCATCTCGTCAGATACCTCTAATGTAATCACATATGGATACGTTCCATGCAGCACTACATCGCGCATTACGCCTACAGGCGCATACCCAATACCCATTCTCGAACTAGTGTCGATGTCCATCAACTCAAAATTTTGTCCAAGCGCCTGTTTAATCGAATCATATAATCCGCTTTTCTGGGTATAGTGCAAGTCTTGATAATAGTCATCTGCAACCGCGGCGTTTTCACCAAAGAGCAACTTGGACTCATCTTTTGAAAGTGGAATATTGATGGGAAAATCTAAGCCATCTAAATTCGCTTCGTACTTTGTACACGGCGTAAACAAATCAATATCAAATGTTAAGGTCAAGCCACATTTTTCCTTACTCATTATGGCGTCCTTTCAAATCAATGAATATCCATAAATGTGTTAATGTGAATCAGCTCATCGGCAATGCCAGCCAAGCCCTCACTGTGGCGCTCTTGAAGTCGTTTCTCTATCTCGGCGCCCAGTTCACTCTTTTGCAAATGCGGATTTGTACCGCCGAACTCGATATCAACGTTCGCAAATACTCTCGCAACTCCGTCTGGCGTAACAATAATGTTGCTAGTATACGAAGTTTTAGTTACGTCGAAGGTACATGAGTCGAACACGTGTTCGATGATATTTTTAGAGTATGCAATCAAAGCGTCTAGGTACTTATCTAAGTCGCGTTCAGCTTGTGCGTGTGCGTCGCTCACGCCCCAAAGGTCTTTGTGAAACCTATAAATATACTCGTCAATATCAATTTTTCCATTTACAAGCGAGTGATTTTCGCTAGTCACCTCTGCTTTGTCGAATACTAAATACACGTTCATTGTAACATACCCGTTAATTTTTTTCGCTCATTTTCTGTTCCTCCAATCTTTAATACGTACACACATCTTCAAGAAATGCACTTGAATCCGTGTGAACTTCAAACCTACTAAGCTCGTCGTTAATCGTCTTGCATACCCTAATAAGTAGCTCATGTTTATCTTCGCCACTCAATTCTTCTGGAGTCTCGACCGCAATTACGTATGGAGCTTTTCCACACAATACCAAGTTATTCATGGAATCTGCAAACTTATAAACTGGCTCATCACCACGATTACAGTTAATGAGCAGTAGCTCAAAATTCTGTTTGAGGGCTTGTCTAATTGAATCGTACAGGCAACTGTGGTTTATCTCGTGTAAAGTCCGATAATAATCATTTGCCACATCAGTATTCCTGCCAAAAAGCAATTTAAAATCATCCTCGTCAATCTGTGAGTGACCGATATGACTCAACATTCTCAAATCTGGTGCAAACCTATCGCATACTGTATATAAGTCAACTTGAAATGTCACAGTTAAACTATTATATTCAATCATTTTGAATTCCAATCTAAATTACTTAATGGCTGGCACGACGGTCGTGTAAATAAACTCTGGTGAAATGCCAGCTATCTCTTTATCGAGATATTTGGAAAGTTCTTGTTCAATTTTTTCGTTGAGTTCCTCTTTTGGCAATTTTGGATTCTGACCAACAACATACGCGCGGAAATGGCGGCTAACCCAAACACAACCGTTCTTAAACACAATGATGTCGTTAGTACCAGCATCGTCGCTCATAACGGCGGTGTGACTTTCAAAAAGCGGGCAGAGGATATCATTTACTGGCTCTTTTAGGGCATCCACATATCTTTTCACGTCGCGTCTTGCTCCTGCATATAAATCTGGCAGGCTATATGAATCTAAATCCTCAAACTCGCTCAGAAGCATATCAAGTGTAATACCTTTATCAGTAATCGAGACGTTGAAATTATTAAATTTAACTTTTTCTAACAGTAGATACACATCTACCCATACATATCCAGCAATTTCTTCGTTCATGTTAGTTTCCAATCTCTTGAACGTCAAGGCACACTGCACAACACGCGCTCAAATAATCACTGCTCTGGTATACTGCGTCAAGCGCTCTATCTAGCGCGCCACCCACAATGTCGCGAACGTCCTCTTTTGAAACATTTGCTTCCACAATAGCTTCAAATTCCCCATCTACAAATGAGTTTGCAGTTCCATGTGTGGCAATAAACGCGTTGTTATTGAGTGGCAGATAAACTGCCACAGTATCAATTCTAAACACTTGTTCATCGGCGATTATACACAAGTAGTGCATAAATTCTTTCCTAATATCATGGCTCAACGCAACAAGTTGATTTTCAAGTTCGTTATGAGATGGGATATAAATTCCACCAAGCTCGAAAAATTCTTTCAATTTTTCATAATCAATGTTCATTGGCGCGTATTGGAAGTCCTCAAGAACACCCAACCAGACAGTTGCGTCAATATCTGCCGTAATCTGAAATCTATTCATAACTATTCTCCAATCTCGCATACATCCAAATACGATACTCGGAACGATATAAAATCGTGAACGCTTTTACTAACCACGTCAAGTGTGGTGTTGAGTGCATCTTTAATGAACTTGTTTGCATAGTCGTTTGAGCCTTCAAGCTCAACTACTGCGTCAAAACTACCTACCGAGTATGTTTCCAAATTACCCAGTTCCGTAATGTACGCCGTGCTTCCAAGAGGTAGAGAGATATTTGCACTTTGTACATTAAATTTCTTGCCGTCAGCGCATTCGAACAAATATTTCAGAAACTCTTTTTTAATTTCCCAAGTAAAGGGGGTTAATCGTTTTTCAAATTCTTCATAGCTTGTTGCATAAATTTCGGCGTCGTCGATTTTGTATATGTCGCGAAAATGTACTCGATTTGGCTTATATTTATAGCTCTCAGCCGTTCCAAGCCAAACAGTCGTAGCAATTTCTGCCGTAATCTGAAATCTATTCATAACCATCCACCCTAAAAACTAAAATCTGAGAAATCGAACCACATAATTTTACCTCCGAGTCCAGCGTCCTTTAACGCGCGGGACATTGCATCATCTAATACTTTATATAGCTTAAAGTCGTCAACGTTGGCACTAGCTGCCGTAAACACGTCCGCGGAGATTAGGGATATACAATTAGCATAAATATCTCCACAGTCGTCAAACCAAAACTCGTATCCTGGGTACACAACATCGGCAATGTTTACGCGGTCAACGTCCGTCTCGTAATTGGTATTTGCGTCACAGATGCAACCATCGTTTTCTTTGATAACGTTTTTAATAACGCTCTCCGCGATTTTTAGCACCTGTTGCGCGGTTGTATCAATATATGTTTTGTCTTTCAAATCCATCTTATAGTTTTGATAACGTTCAAAGAACACCTCTGGATGAACAAGTCGATTAGTATGCAACTTAATATCATCAAACAGTTCAATAGTTCCAGCATCAATGTCAAACGAAAGCTCGATAGATACTTCCAGTTTATTCATGTTTACGCTCCTTAGATTTTACATTTCAACATCGTTAACGATGCTTGATAGACCAGATTTCGCTATCGCTTTTTCAATAGCTTTGTGTAGCATGTCCAATAACAGCTCATTGGTTAATTTATGGTTTTCGTCTGCAAATATATCAAATTCGATATCGAACCTACAGGTTACACATACCGTGTTATCAGCATCAATCCAGAACCAATATCCCGTGGCTATAACATCTTCAACAACAAAGCCGTTGAACCCAACATCTTTACGTGGTTGGACGCACTCAATTCCGTTTGTAATTGCAGGCTCAATCTTGTCAATAATCTTAAAAATATCTTGCTGGTCTAACAAATTGGTGCAATCTTGAGCGTACTTGTCCGCAAATTTATCTTTAGTAATAAGCGTCTTTACTGGAAAATCATCATTTGATGGATTAAACTTCCCAGCAATAATATAAAACATCACTTCCATGCGTTGTTCCAATCACTCGTCTTTAACACTTGCAATATTAAGTATACCATTACACGACAAAAAAAAACGTTGACAAGTTTTAATTTTCATACTATTCTTACAAATAGAAAGTGAGGTCATATGACTAAAAATTACGTCATCAAATACTGGAACGGATGGTACATCAACGGAATTTCGTTGCCTTGCAACTGGATTGACGTTGATACTGATTCAATCGAACATATGTTCGATGAATACAAAACATTGCCTAATCGCCGTGATACATATTTTGAGAATGTTTTGCTGCCACCGTTTGTAGATGTATTCTATGAACTAATTGAGCGAAATCTGCGTATTCCAACGCCTATCGAGTTTTACAACGCGTGGTTAGAGTTAAATTGTAATGTTTGCGAGGATGGATTTGTGCTCAAACCTCACGCTGATACTAACAAAGGTGAACATTTTAATACCGTGTTGCCACGCAAACCAGAGTTATTTTCGTTTGACGAACTAAAGTCGAGAATTGCTCGTGTGTATCCCGCTCTATATCGAGAGTGCTATCTTATGTATCACTTGCGCGGTTCAAAGAACACTAACGATGATAAATTTAACGGCGTGGATATGGTCGTAAATTATAAGCGTCTTGCAATTTTCGACGATACGCGTCGAAGCGTTACGAAACGTGAAATTAAGAAAGTCACCAGTGGCAAAGTTGATTTGGAGGTTCACTCGAACTTTGCTAATAATTGTGAACAGTTGCCGTGTGGCTTGTATGTTTATACGGATGAGTTTATTGATTGGGTTCGAGACGTTTGCTATACAGAATAAGAGAAAACTCCTGGAGAATATTCTCCAGGAGTTGATTTTGTTATCTAAATCCGTAAGGCGACTCAATCACATAGTCCCAAGCGCGTAGATACCTGTCGCCTTCATTGTCAAAGACCTCTGCAAGTCGCTTACCAAACAAGTTCATGTCAATGAAATCAATCGGGTCTGGCAAGAAACCGTAATCATTATTTGCAAAATTGAACACCATATACAAGCCATCGTCCAATTGATACAGACCGAAATCATACTCAGTCGGATAGACAATTAGCTCATGGTTCATCCAAGGAAACTCGACGCATGGCTTACCATCATCGCCCAACTCAATTCCTAGTCTATACAGCAATCCGCTAGCCGCGTGATAATCGGATTCAAGTAATTCACCAAAGTTATCGTAGTTTTCACATACCCAATTCATGTTTACCACCCGCAACCAATGGCGACGACCTTACCATTTGGAAGCAACTGGAAGCTATCATCACCGAATTCATCAAGTAATTTGTTTCCAAATTTATCAAGGTCGACGTATTCAATCGCGTCTGGAATATTTCGATAACGTCCATTGATAAACACAGATTTTTGCTCAATTCCATGGTGCAAATATTCCAAGGCAAAGTCTTGGACACTCTGAAAAACATGAATGTCGTCAAATGCCCAGCCATCCACATAGCCAGTCTGTTTGTCGAAGTCGTAGAAATAATCGAAATTGAGGTTTAATACTTCGCAAAACAATAACGCTGAAATTCGGTCTTTTTCTGCAAAGTCTCTAAAATTCTTGCATTCTAAATATAAGCAATCCATATTTACCATCCATAACTCGTAGTTACAACTTTACCGTTAGGTAGTAGTTGGCATACACTTGAATCGACCTGTTCAATCAAGTCTTCGCCGAGGTGCTCAGTGTCAATGTAGTCCATCGGGTTTGGTGCGCCGTTGAAATCTCTGTCAAAATTGCAGTCGCTATACCAGCCATCTGTTAGTTCATAAGCAGCATAGTCTCCAAGGCTAAAGTAAACAACTAATTGGTCATTTGCCCAAGGCTCATTCTTAATATCCGAAAGTGTCAAATCAAGTTGTTTCAACAACATGCTTGCTGTCTCGTGACTAGACTCCATAAGCTCATTAAAGTTATCGTATACACGCGAGTAATAGTACATATTTACCACCCATAATTCGTAGTTACAACTTTGCCGTTTTGAAGCAGGCATACAATGCTTGCATCTCCTTCGGAAATCAAATCGTCTCCAAAATCAGCCAGGTCAATATACTCTAGTGGATTTGGAGCACCATTAAAACTCCCACCAAGATTGTGATTTTGGTACCAACCGTCGATTAGTTCATAAACTGCATATTCCTCAACATTTGGATAAACCATTAGTTGCTCATTCATCCAAGTCTCTTTGCCAATATCAGATTCATCCAAGTCAAGCTCTTTTAACAGAAGATTTGCGGTTTGACTATCGCAATCCATAAGCTCGTCAAAGTTGTCGTAATCAGTATATTTGTAGTTCATCTTAAATCCTTTCAATCAAGTTAACCTTGGTTAACTTTTATGCTTCTATGTCCGTGAGAACGAACACCTTTTCACCGAATAGGAACACGTTTTTGAGATTCAGATTCTCAACAATATCGCGACCGAGAGAATCGAAATCAATGGCGTCCTTTAGATGGAGTATTTTTGCATATGGAGTGTCAAGGTTAACAAGATTCCAAAGCTCGCCTTCACTTAGCTCATAGATTGCAAATTCTTCAAAATTCTCGAACACACATACTGTTCCGCGGTACTTTGGAAACTTCTTGCCAATCTCTCTAGCTGCAAGAAAATAGTCATCATATAGCTCGATAAACTCATCGTACACCTCATAAAAAGCGTCGCGCATTTCATGTCCTTCCAATAAAACGGTTAATGACTATATGTTAGCACAATGACTGCCGTTTTTTTTGTGAATTAGTAAAAGAGCCTTCTGTAAACAAGATGTCGCATCTTACGATAAGCGGCGTCTCTAACACAGTCATCCTCGTCATTAACGAGTTCAATCAGCACGTCTTCTGGGCAGTGTTCTTCCTCAGCAACCTTATAGCGCACGGATGAATCTGAATCATCAACTAAAGCCATTAGATTGTTAGCTTTGCTTGCCGCTGGAAGTCTAACAAGGCTATCACAATCGACAATTAGAGTATCCAATCTGTAGCCTTGTTCTGCAACCGCGCGTCGGACAAAAGGATTGTCGTCGTTAGCAAGAACATCCAGACCATAACCTTGTCTAGCAACAGCAGCTCGAACATCTGAACAATCATCGTTTATGAGAATGTCAAGACCATATCCCTGGTCTGCTACATATTTACGAACAAGTGAATCTTTGTCATGTACGAGAATGTCGAGACCATAACCGTTCCTGGCGGCATTGCAACGTGTCCATGGATTATCGCTATAAACCATATCGTTTAGTTCTTTATCGGTCATTGCACGTCCTTTCACTGTGTTTTGTTGGCATGATTATAACACCGTCCAAGTTACTTCATAGAAAATTCACAATTTTTTAATAACTGCGACGAGTAGCGAATTTGCTCGATTCACATTTAATATATCAAAATTTTAACTAATTTAGTTAGAAAACTCGACGCATAAAATAAGCCACCGCCAGTTCATACGGATAATCCGTAAAACTTAGCGGTGGCTCAGTTATGCGTAACTTACATTACCTCAGAAGTTGTTTGGACGTCAATGTCAGTAGCGTCTGCACTATTCTCAATAGATTCGACAATCACATCAGCTACAGTCGTCACAATTTGTCTCTCGGTCAAATCACAGTCATCACCAACCTCGGCGGTAAGGGTAAACTCAGCAACTGATTGTTCAGCAACATCAATCCAGTTTTTGCTCCCGCGAGGAACAAGTTGACCAGTGAGACGCTCAAGTCTAAAACTATCAAGTGAGCAATCGGTGATGGTAATATCATCAATGCACTCGATTGGAACCTCGTCCACAATATCCTCACACGCAATTTGCGTGTAAGCAATACTCTCATTGAGATAGGTATTGCTCAAAAACGCGTCATTTACAGGCATTTTGCAAGACTTATGTTCAGCAAGCTCTCCATAACACTCTTGTTCAATAAAGTTATCGAGCGTTCCAGCACACCTACGAACGGCATTAATGTCTGCGGTAATAGTAATCTCATAATTCTGTGGCATGATAAACCTCCAATGGTTAAATATATCTTGTTTCGACGGTGATATTATCAATGTACGTGTTTAACCGCTTTGATAAGTCATTCTTAAAGATTTTCGCTACCTTATGGGCGATGTCCCGCGTATCGGCACCGTTACGGTCTTTAACCTTAACAATGATTTCGAGACCGATACCGACTTCCGTTTTACTTTTAGTTGATTGACCATATGGTGCGGTGGCAGTGACATATACTCCATAATATCCGATACTCAAATCTCCAACATAGTCAATCTTTTCAACGTGCGGTACTTCAGCGACGGCGTGTGCAAGTTTGGCAGCACTGTCGTATACACCATCCTCTATACATTCTTTAACAAACTCAATTTCGGGTTCATAGGCTGGTGCATCTCTACTGGTAACACGTTCATTGAGACTATTATCGCTAACTCCGAAGTCGCTTGTTGTAAATCCTGTGTTCCCATCAACGAACTCAAACCCGCCGCGAACGTAAAGTTTCAGCATTTCACTCATGTCTAATCCCCTATACGACAAACGCAATTGCTGTATCAGCCGCGTAATCAAGTTCCTCGCGAATGTAGTTCTTCAGTACATCTGCAATACCCGCCGCAACAGCTTCTCTATCGTCAGAATAAGCACACTCAACTCTGCAAGTTAGTTCTGCAACAATATCTGCGTCAAACACAATAGTCGCTGGTCTGAGAGCACTAATTAACTCTGCGTTTACACTTAATGGTTGCGCATCAAGGTCATCAAATTCAAGTTTGACGTCCTCATGCTCTTGATTATAGACGCGATGTGTAAATAGCGAGACGTACCTAAAAATCTCACGATTTATGTCGTTCCATGTATTGCCGAATTCTTCGCGATTCAATGCGTTTTGTTTGCCAGCGAGAATGTTGTATGCCTTATTTCTTACAGCGTCTCGCGCAGCAAGTTTATTGTAAAAGTCGTAGTCTTTAAAATCATTGAGGTAAAATAACTCACAGTCATTTTTGATATTACATTTCAAGTCGATTCCGACTTTAAACTTTTTAGACATGTTTTAATCCTCCCAGGCTCGCCTACTCGTAAACTTTTACATCGATGTCAAATACTACGCGAGCATACGTATTGACAATTTGCTCTGTTACGCGATAAAGCTGGGCAATCAGCTCGTCGTCTGAACCGTCATAATCGTCTGGCACGTCCAGGTCGATTTCAGCAATCATGTTATGAAACAAAACAACTGCGTCGTCAATAATACTCTTTGCGAGAACGTTTTGTTCATCGAGTTTTACGGGGTAGATGTCGAAAAACTCGTCGCCTTTAGCGTATTGGCGTAAAACTCGTTTAAGTTCCTCAAACGTAGTATCTGGTCGCCAGTCGATTTTATAGTCCATATCGCGTAATGCTTTTAACTCGGAAAACTCAAAGCCAACCTCACCATCGTCCATATTGACCTCAAAAGGCTCCTCGATGGTTAACTTATTAGTCGTTCCAATGGTATAGAGATAATCAACTGTAATAACAGCACGTCTCCCCATGTAAATCACCTCACATAGTTTAGATTAGCGTATTTTTACGCCCTTAACTACACAAGTATATCACACGGGGAGACAGTTATTTTGCTAATTTACTTTGCCCACTGGTAGATGGTACCAGATTTCCAATTCATGTACTTTGGTACCGATTCGTCCAAATTGTTCTGGAAGTCGATATACATAAGTGGTCGAGGATTTGTGACAATGACAATCAAAATGTCATTTCTGGTTGACAAATCTTGGAGTGCACCAAACGCGTCAAACAGGTTCTTGCAATCAAAGGTAGTCAGCTTGTGCGATGTGCGTCTGACACCTTTGCCATCGGGGAGAATAACACCCTTATCGAGTTTAAGGTTCTCAATAGCCTTGTAGTCAAACATGATTGAGAGTAGGTCATAGATGCGCTTATAGTCACAAGCAGTGGCTAGAGCGGTCGCAACCTTAAAGTTGCTAGAGACCTTTAGAGTCTGAACCTTGTGTGTATACTCGTTAAATTGTGCAATATAAGTAGCCATGTAATCTCCTATTCTTCGCAGCCACTATTGTCATTGTAATCATCGTCGTAATCGTAGAGATTCTCGTCCTCATAACGCCAGGTCTCCTCATCATCGAACATTTGTTCGGGTTCGTCCTCCACAATTTTATAATGCTTTTTAGCGAGTCGCTTAATATCTTCCACTGAGTATTCGTCGGGAAGTTGCGATTCAAGTAAATTATCGTGATGCCAGATAAGTTTTAGAATGTCATCATCTGGAACGGTATCGTACCAATAATAAATGGCGGTATCGTTGTTAAAGCCCTCAACTCTGTTTACTTCGCCATCGAATCCGAGCACCTCAAATTCACCATTGTTAGCATTATCAATTGCTTGCTGCTTGCAATCAAAATATGCTACAAATTCTGGCTCTGGATTATCCTCATAGAAAAGCTCAAGATTGATTCCAAGTAATCCGCGAATATTGTCATAAATCGGTACTGCTGAGGTATGCTGTGTTGAATAATCAACCATGCGTGTCTCAACACCGCGCTTTATGGGAATCTCTCCGCGAACGTTGGTGATGATAACCTTCCAGCGCTTCTGGTCATAGCGGTTATCTTTCTTAAAGGTTGTGTCCATAAATACCTTTCTATAGTTGTAATACCCAATTATAAGCGCGAATACACCAATGATGGTCGTAAACTTTCAAATACATAAAAATTTCACACTTACGCGAGACACAAGTAATCCCCCAGCTTGTCGCCAGGGGATTGTGTGTATTTAATTATCGAACAACCTGTACGCGATTTGCGTAAATGAATGATGCTTCAAACATCGGCTTAATGAGATTGAGAATCTCACGATATGTATCGGAGGTTGTATCAATCATGCCGTTTTCTTGCTCCTCTTTTTGAGACTCAAGTTTCTCGCTGATATTTACGAACGCATTAAACTCAGCAGTGATAATCGGAGTAACCGATGCGGTGAGTTCATCGCCTTCACGCGTGAGATTAAAGTCCTCAAAGTCCATAGAGCCGAATGGCTGAATCTGGCGAACCGCAATATCGTACATAGTATCTCCACGGAAGTATTTAGGGTCATCATTCTCTGGAGTTAGTCCAAACAGCTCAAAGTTGTGAGTCTTTGCGCAATGTGGTAGTGCGGTAGATAGTGAGGAACAAACGTCGGTAATTGCGCTTGCAATAGCATCACCATTGTCGCGTAATGACAGATAACCAAGAGAATAGGTGTCGTACCTACCCTGGCTAATGTCGTGAAGAAGTCGCCTACGCAAATGTTCCTTTTGGTCGGCAATGTCGGTAATCTCAAGCTCCTCAAGCTCTTGAACCGCAAGTTTATAGGTGAAATCCTGGAGAGTGTAATTCTCCTTGAGAGAAATCATCTGGCTTCCGTTAAATGAAATCATTTTGTTACCTCGTTTCTAGTCTACAAAAATGTTTGCGCCCACGTCATCAAAATCGGCGTCACAACCGTCTGGCATAGTTTTATAAGTGAGTGACTCAATCATTGACAAGTTATCGAGGTCGTAGAACCAGTCATCCATGTCAGTATCGTCATCAACGTTGAACCTTGTCTTGTTGTGAATTTCAACATCGACGGGTGAGTAATAACCGACGTCACTCTTTTGAACGTCCTTTAAATTGAACTCGATTACACAATTAGAATAATCGCAGTGATGAATTTCACTTAGCATTGGCAAAAGATATTTTCCACCGTCTAGCGCCTTCTCAAGTTGCTTATGTAATTGTTGTGCTTCACTTTTTGAATCCGCGTCAAAAAATACGACAAAATATGCGGCAACTTGAATTTCTGCATTTACCATATAAGTCTCCTCTGGTAGCAATCCTTTTGTACTCGACCAGTATACCACACTTCAATTCACAATTTGATAAAAAAAACACGCCCTAGCGATAATTGCTAAGACGTGCTTTAGTATTACAGGTGAAGAACCCTGTCTCTGATTTCCTCAGTTCGACCTTGGTTCCAGAACTGAGTGCCTAAATACCCGCAGCTTCTTCGGCAGACCGTAAGCGTGTTGTGGTCACGGTTTCCACAACGAGGACATTCCCAGTCAAGACGACCATTTTCATCCTCAATAATTTGAATCTCGCCATCATAGCCACAAGTCTGGCAATAGTCGGATTTAGTGTTCAACTCAGCGTACATACAGTTGTCGTAAATATGCTGAATGAGCTTAATGACTGCTTCAATGTTGTCGAACATAGATGGCAATTCTGTGTAACTAATCGCACCCCCGAGTGAGTACTTCTGAAATTCGCCTTCGATGGATAGTTTACTGAAAGCATCGATATGTTCGCGTACAACTACATGATAAGAGTTGGTCACGTAGTCGTGGTCAGTGATGCCTTCGATGATGCCAAAGTGTTCTCTAATTGCCTTAGCAAACTTATAAGTTGTAGACTCTAGCGTCTAATTCGACTATATTTTCACCTGTTTTCACAACAGGGTCTACTCTTTCGACTAACTATTTCAAGTTAGCCTACCCTACTCCTTAAAAAGTTTCGGTAGTCTGTTCACATTTATCAACTAAAAACATAAAGTATACATCTTTGCATTTTTTATTATCATTATTCGGCTTTCTGCCGAGTTTGAGTTGTTGATTGATGGTCTTTTTGTTATAGCCCGTTTCTTTAGCTGCGTTTGCTGGGCTAAAGTAAGTTCCAAGCAACTTGTCGGTGTTTCTATCATACATACCGATAATTTTGTTATCAACAGTCGTTTCGTCGTCGATGTAACGAAAATAAAATGGTTTTCGCACTGGACGATGGTATTTAGCTTGTCTGGCGATTGTTGATTTTGATATACCAGTTGATTTGCTTGCTTCAATGATTGAACCATATGTGTTGAGTAATTCATTGGTTAATGTGTCGTACATATTTACTGGGTTTGATTGTGAATCATCAAATCCTTTTTTATTAACAAGTAGACCGTTGTTAACTGCTTTTTGTGAGTTTTCGCTATACGTTGTCCAGTAGAGATTTTCAACTCTGTTATCAGTCTTGATATTGTTTTTGTGACCGACAACTGGCAGATTATCTGGATTTGGAATGAACGTTTCAGCAACAACTCGATTTAGCCTACGCGTTCTAACGTATTTGATGTCGTAATAGTATATAGATACATATAGGTATCCGTGTTTTTTGTTTAGACGAGTAGCTTTTTTGATGAGCTTGTTTGTCTTAACACCTTTGTAGTTTGACCTGTAGGTATAGATGGTTCCATCAATATCACAGTAGTCTTTGCTGCCTTTGATTTGTTTTGCTGTTTTGGGTAGTTTCATTGGTACCTCCTTTCAGATGCAGTAGGTATTATTATGTTTGTTTTTAGTTGAATTTAGCACAGGATTGTTCGTTTGTCAACGAAGTTCCCCTGTTAGCACAGCAATGAGCGCTCATTATCATAGCGTTACAGATTTCTGTTTGCTGCACACCCGCTTTGCGGTTAGGTAGATTTTAACATTGTACATTACTGTACAAGCTCCCCTAGAATCATTTGAGGAGTTCCATATACGCTGAATCCGATATTGTTCTCAGCGTTCCATTCATCACATTTGTTATTGAGGTGCTTGAGAATCTCAATGGCGAATTTTTTGCCTTCGGGAGTCGTGTGCGAGACTCCAAGCATTGCCATAACGCACTCGTAAATACCTGCATAACCCAGTGAGATTGTTGAATAACCATCTTTAAGTAGAGCGTCAATTGTCTCGCCTTTGTTTAGACGGGCGAGTGCTCCATATTGCCATAGAATGGGCGCTGCGTCTGACTTCGTACCCAGAAGGTGCTTGTGACGCCAGAGCAATGCTTTATGACAAAGCTCAAGTCTTTCGTCAAGGATGCGCCAGAATGTGTCCATGTCTTTGTGTGCAGATAGTCCTACATCTGGCAAGTTGATGGTACAGACGCCTTGGTTAAATCTGCCGTAGTATTTTGGCTTGCCATCATAGTTTTTGGCGCGAGCGATATTGTTCCAACCATTTTGTGTTTCGTCCACGGATAAAAAGCTCCTGCAGCCCATGCACGGAAAGCAATTTCCTTCACCAGGAAGCTGACTCTTGGTGATTTTATATTCTTTCATCTTCTTTTCAGAGATGTAATCTGGAACAAGTCGCTTAGCAGAACACTTCGCAGCCATTTGAGTGAGATAGAAATACTTAGAGTTCTCGTGAATATTATCTTCCTCGAGGCAGAATAATAATTTAGGAAAGGCGGGTGAAACCCAGACGCCTTTTTCGTTCTTGATGCCTTGGTATCGTTGTCGGATAACTTCTTCAATGACCATGGCAAGGTCGTGTCTTAGTTGTTCATCGTCGCCAGCTTCGTTGAGGTACATGAAAGTTGAAACGAACGGGGCTTGACCGTTGCAACTTGACATGGTGAGGATTTGATACTGGATAGTCTGAATACCGCGAGTAATCTCTTTTTTGAGTCGACTCTCTACAATCGCCTCTAGTTTGTCAATGGAGAGTCCAGTTCCTTCAAGCTCCTCATAGACTTCTTTACGGATTGCTTGTCTCGACACATCGACAAACTTAGCAAGTGGAGTATAAGACCAGCTCTGACCTCCAAAACTTGATGATGCCACTGCCAAAGCAATCTGACAAGCGATGTTGCAAGCTGTTGAGAAACTATGTGGTTTCTCGATAGCTGCTCCGCCAATCATGGTGCCGTTTTGCAGCATGTCATCTAAGTTGATGAGTTCGCAGTTGTGGATGCGTTGGAGCGTATAGTCCATGTCATGAACATGAATAAGACCAGCGTCATGTGCTTTCACGACATCTTCTGGCAGAAGTCGTCTGCGAGCAATATCTTTGCTCACGATACCAGCAATATAGTCGCGCTGAGTGCTCACGAGGGTTGGGTTCTTATTAGAGTTCTCCTCGTTAGCTTCCTCATTGCGACACTCTACAAGCGATAAGATTTCGTCGTCTGTCTTTTGACTTGCGCGGACGATTTCCTTATTTTGTCGGTATTTAATGTAATGACGAGCGATTTCAGACAATCCCTCAGCCATCAGCGTTTCCTCGACCATATCTTGAATGTTCTCAACGGTGAGGTTTTCGGCACAATTACAACGTTCGACAACTTCATTCGTCAAATTATCAAGCGAACCAACGGAGAGTGCGTCGCACTCGTCAGCAGCTTGCTTGATGGCGTTACGAATCTTAGTTTTATCGAACGGAACGTGTGTGCCATCACGTTTAGTAACTTCGCGTGATGATTCGGTATTCATCATGCTCCTTTCGATAGGGGTTTACATTTTGTCATGCCAGCTCTTTGAATCGCCACGGAAATATCCGTTAGCAATCGCATCATCGAGATAAGAATCGGCGTTTTCGCGGACGTACTTGTCAAAGGCTTCCTCGGCGTGTTTTTTGGCTGTTTCCTCGCCACACCAAGCAATTTCATCGTCAAGTTGGTCGGAAAACTCACTATAGAAGTCCTCATACATAGCATCTTCTATATCGTAATAGTTGAAGTTGTAGCCTTTATATAAAAGGTCTGGGTCGGCATAATCGTTGTAGTAACCGAACATAACATTCTTACAACCGCGCCAAGGAGCAAGTGATTGATATCTGTTTATAATTTTCACCTCCAATCGCAATATCTTGTTTTGGACTACATAGTATATCACTAAACTTTGTGTCGCGCAACGACAAAATAGATTGTGTACAATCTATTTATCGACATAAAAATACCCGAACAAGTGTTCGGGCATTCGTTAGTGAATGAATGACGTGAGTACGAGAAGTACCGCAATAAGTGTTAACGCGGCTCCGATGCAGAGCACTCCCATCCAGAGTGTGTAAAGTTTAAGTAATTCCACAGTTATACTCCGATAATATTGGAGGTTACGATGTATCCAGCCACGGTTACGATTGCTAGGCTTGCGTAAAACATTGCAGCTTGTCTGGATGTATACTTGGCTTCAAAATGTTCCAGCACCCACAGCTCGATGAGTCCAACTATGCCAGTTAAGCTCAAACTAATGATAAGCGCTAATAACGACTTTGCCATTATCGCACCCACTCTACTTTGAGTATATAATCCATATTAACGACTCTTGAAAGCTCAACGTTCTCGTAATCATCCTTGTAATACTCGTGGCGAACGAAACATAGATAACAATCATCAGAGCGCATGAAACAAGTGTAAACGCACACGTCTTTTAACAGACCAAAATCGGCAGATGAATAGTGTGCGGGCATATCAATTTTGTCATGCCCGAGATGCAGAGCAGCTACGAGCAGCGCTCTATGAACACCGTCTTCGAACTCAAAGTCCTCTTGATAACCGTCTGTATAAATCTTGGTAAACTTTACGGGTAGCTGGTTATTTGTTGACATTGTAAATCCTTTCTTTCACTTCTTTGTGACTATAGTATTACATAGCCATAAGCCGATTGCAACACTTATTTTGGATTCACAATTTCTACACTAAAAGTTAGCTTAGGTTAACTGTTCTACAAGTGCATGTAGACTTAGCGGTTTATAAATAGACATGCGGACAGATACATCATTTTTATCGCCCAAGTTAACGTGCACATATGGATTTCCGCTAAAAATGCAACCTTCAACATCTGTTTGTTTGTCAAACATTTTTAACAAGAGACAATGTGTTTTAATTTCGTTGTCACCGAGAATCATGTCATTAAACGACATTCGAGCACGAGTGCCGCCAATCCCTTGATGGCGGATACTAAAATCTTGCAGCGACATGATTTTTAATTTATCAATTTCGTCGAAAATGTCTGATAAATTATTGCTAACCGTCTTGGCTATAAATTCGTAATTCCCAGAAGTTGGCATAGACAAGCGCTTTTTCAAAACGAAATAATATACTTCGCAATAGCCCTCACACCGAACGACCTTTAGCAGCAATTTGCGGTTGAGTTGATACACAGTCTCAGTGTCCTTCTTTGAGAAGATTTTAATATCGTCTAGTTTGTTCATTATCAAATCCCTTCGGTATCTACACTAAAAGTTAGCTTAGGTTAACTTTTACAGGCTTTATTCAACCAGTTCATATAAACTCAGAGCGCGGTACAACGTCATCTCGATGTAAGTGTTGCCATTTTTATATGAGCTAATTCGCAAATATGGATGCCCGCTAAAAACACATTCTTCAACATCTGTTTGTCCGTCAAACATTCCCATTACTTTTAACTGCATGCTTATGTAACCCATATCAAGAACCAAGTTAGTAAACTGCATCTCGCCTTTCGTCCATCTATTTGTTTGCTTGGCGATGCTAAACTCTTGAAGTGACATGATTTCTAGTTGGTCAACTTCATCAAAAATTGTGGATAGTTCGCCACTTGAAGTTACGGCGATAAACGTATACTTGCCATAGACTGACGATGGTGCCCATTCCCTCACGTTTAATACACGATAATATACCTTGCAGTATCCGTCATACTGGATAACTTTCAACTGTAGTCTAGGATTGAGTTGATATATAGTCTTTTTGTTGTCACGGGAGACAACTTTAACGCGGTCTAATCTGTTCATAAACAGTTCCTTTCAATTAGTTTGCACAACTATCTCATAGTTTGCTCTTTAATGCAACACTTTCATAGAAATTACACTAAAAGTTAGACTAGGTTAACTTTTATAGTTATGCACCAAAATCTACACCATTTTCGGTGCAGATTTCTGGCACGAAATCGATTCTAAGACACGCAAATTTTGAAAACGTGTAATTAGTCAAGGACTTTTAGGCTTCCGATAATTTGCGGAGTGACATTTCCCATCCACTCATTGAGTCCTGGGTCTCCAACGACCTCAATCTGCTTACCGACAATATTGCCGAGTGACTTCGTATTCCAAGCCATAAATACAAGACCGTTGTTGAGAGTAATCTTGAGGTGCTCATGATTTTTGCCTAGACAACGCATTTCGTCAATGTCGCTCTCATTTACTACCATACGAATCTTCGGCTTTTCAAAACCCTTGCCGTATGGCTCACCATTGTTAATAAAATCACAGACGAGTGAAATGTCAACGTCCTTATCAAGCGTTGGATAATTAGGCTCAACGTACTCCTTATTTGTTGGAGTGACCTCTTTGAGGTAATACGTAATTGACTCTAGCGCACGCTTGAGAGCTTCCTCGCTCTCAAATGTTACGCCGCATGCTTGCGCGTGACCGTCAGCGCTTGCACCGCAATCACGCAAGAGTGTTCGGTAATCGAGCCACTCTGGCGCACGCGCACTACCGTGTAGCGTACCGTCCATGTTTCGAGAAAGCACGAGTGTCGGCGTGTGATTAGCTCCCATAATCTTGTTAGCAATCAAGCCAGCAATCGCATAAGGTGTGTCGATGAAATAAGCCATTGGAGCGTAAGGCTGCTCACCAGATGCCTTTGCAAGCGGTGATGTAACAGACTTAAAAATGTTGTCAGTTACGGACTTACGCTCGTCGTTGAGAGCGATGAGTTCGTCAATGTTATGAATCTCGTTTCTGAACACATCAAACGCTACGTGCATATCGGCGCCCATGCGCTTACATGAATTAAGCACAGGCACGACATAAAAGCCGAAACTCTCAGCGGTTAGAGCCTTCTTTTTGTTGGTGATGAGTGACTTAACAAGTGTGTACAAACCAAAGAGCGCGTCATTGTACTCCTGTACAAAGAAACCATCGCGGAATTGAACCTTAACGAGTTCGTGCATGCGCTTGAGTCCGTCCATGACACATACGCGGGAATTGTATTTCAAATCCATTGAGTCGCCGATTGTGCCAATAGCTGCAAACATTACAAGCTGATTGATAGCATCAAGCTGCTCTGGCATAAACATTTCAGCGTAGGTCTGAACAACCTTAAATGCGACGTATGCTCCGCAAATTGACTTAAAGGGGAATGGGTCAGACTTCTGGCAAGGGTCAACAATTACCTTTGCTCGTGGAAGCTCTCCAGATTGCTGATGGTGGTCAGTAATCAAAACTGTATAGCCAATAGACTGAGCATAGTCTACTGGCTCAAAGGCGGTAATACCTGTGTCACATGTAATAATTGTTTTAGCGGTTGGGAAACAGTCTTTAATAATATCAATCTGCTCGTGCTGCAAACCGTAGCCAGCCGATGCGTCTGGTACATACAGTTTAACGTCAAAGCCAAGCTGATTAAGACCAGCGTTGAGAATTGTTCCCGCCATAATACCATCGCAGTCAAAGTCTGGATAAATGACCGCTGGGTCGTTCTTTGCATTATGCAACTCGGTGCACAGTGAACGAATATTCTCCAGTTCACCGTCCACATCACGGTTGACCTCATCAAGGCTATCGGCGGTCAAATATGGATAAGCCGCTTGAATTTTCTTTAGTTCGTCTGCAAAATTCATGTTTCTAAGTCCTTTTCTCAATCGTATTTTTTGCTGCGTATAAGTTTAATGGCGGTTGATGGTAAAGTCAAGAACTTTTTTTAATTCCTACAATTTACTAGGAATTAGAGCCACAAAAATGCCCGCTCGAAAGCGGGCAAATAGTTTACTTATGATTTACTTGGTCGAGGTGATTGAGCCACTTAATGTTGTATGACCACGAACCGTCTGTATTTTGAATAGGAACCATCCATGCGCCAGATGCGTCGTCTGAGCTATACTCGCGACCGTCACGAATGTTAACAATAGTATATTTATGACCAGAATTATCCTTAGTTGGAAATGCAACGTAATCGCCGTCAGTTACATCAAACAGCTCGTCAATACTGTTACCAAAAGTTATCTGTGGAGCGTGTACTACGGGCGTCATGAAAGCTCGTGCAATCGTCATAACAAACATTGCGAATACCATAAATACAGCAAGTGCAATCAGAAAATCTTTCTCTCGGTCATTCAGCTTCATAGATAGTTCCTTTCATCGACTTTGTGATTATAGTATACAAGAAAACCCAGCTAACCTTTCGATTAGCTGGGTAAATTGTTAATCTACACAATTTCTACAAATTGTCGATTAGTCGTTCTTCTTGCGAAGCAGTGCGTAGCTTGCGCCAGCGATACCTGCGACAATCAGTACGCCACCTGCGACAAGAAGCTCTGGGTTAACGCCCTCGTCACCAGTCTTATAGACCTTCTTGCGCTCTGGGTGCTTGTTAACAACAGTTCCCTGGTCAACGGTTACACCGTTCTCGGAAACAGTCATTTCAAACTTAGCCATATCAACGACATCCTCATTTGCAGAGGTGCGAATCTCCTCGACAGTATAGGTATCGTATGGAAGCATACCCTCGGATTTCTTAGCATCCTTGGAAGCGTCAGCCTTAGAGTCAACCTTAGCATCAGTAGTTGCACCAGCTGGGGCATCGGTTGCAGCAGGCTTTTCAGCTGTTGGAGTTGCCGCTGCGTTGTTCTCTGCTACAGAGGTAGTTGTTGCGGCGTTGGTATTAGCTGCATCGGTCTCGGTAGCCTTTGGTGCCTTAGCCAAATCCTCAGCGGAGAATCCGCTAAACCATGCAGAAGAAGTTGCGTCGAGCTTGCTCTCGTCAACAGTTCCGTCGGCGGCTACCGCAGCATCGTTCTTATTAGCGGTTGCCTTAGTACCCTTAGAGGTATCGATTACGCCGTCCTTGTCGGTAACAACGTAGTGAGTCTCGCCAGTAGTCTTGGAAGTAACCTTAAAGACAACGTTTGCAAGTGGCTTACTACCAGTACCGTCACTCTCAGTGACTACTTTAGTCCACTTAGCATTACCGCGAACAATCTGCTCCTGCTTGGTGGAGTGGAGGTCTAATGAAGTGCCATATTGCTCATTAACGTTATCGCTGGTAATATTTAGAAGCGCAATATCGTCGTCGACTCCGTCAGCATTGTCATCGGCAATCAGATAACCTTGTGGCGCCTTAGTTTCCTTAATGGTAATGGTGCCGAGTGGGAACACTACTTTACCATCTGGTGAAACGAAGAACTCATCACTGCCCTCTTTGACAAGGTACTTCTCGGTTGAGTCTTTTGCGTTTTCGAGGTTAATTGCACCGTTCTCATCTGTGCGAACATTCCATACACGAGTTGGCTTCTCTGGGAGGTTGTCCTTGGTGTATTGTCCAGCATAGTATGCAATCTGGAACTCTGCGCCAGCAAGTGTTGCACCACCGCCAGCCTTTGGAAGACCAGTATCCTTATCGACCTTCTGTACTGAAAGTGGGTCAATTGTGTACTTTGCGCCATCTTGGACAGTCTTCTCAGTCGTGGCATCGGCTGCAATGGAGAACTTTGTTACCTCGTCTGCGAGAGCATAACCCTTTGGAGCCTTAGTCTCTTTGAGGTAATACTCGCCAGCGTTGAGATTTGCAAGAGAACCTTTACCAGCCGCGTCGGTTGTAATGGTACCAACAACATCAGTCATTGCTTCGTCACGATAAACGGTGTACTCTGCGCCTTCAAGAGAATAGCAGTTGTTACCGTCGGTGTAGAGAGTGTTGCCAGAAGACTTAGTGATGGACAGAGAACCAAGCTTCAGACCAAAGTAAGTCATAACCTGCTTATTACCAGCGGGGATGAATGCAAATGCGGCACCAGCTGGAACATTCTTGTCGCTATCTGGGTTATCTGCATAAGCCTTAGCATCATTGAAGAATTTTTGAGCTGCGTCGGACGCAGCCTTCGTGGTACCGATATTGTAATATGGAATCAGATAACCAATTCCGTCATCGTGCATATCGCCTTGACGAACGCCCCAAATAGCGAGCTGAGTAGCTGCTTGGAGGTCTACACCAGACACACCGTAATAAGTCTTGCTTTGCTTCATACCAAGAGTGCCATAATAGACTAGGTAGTCAATCATATGGCGGTCATGCTCAGAATAAGTGTGACCGTCGGAAGTTGTGAGGTTGCTCAGCTCAACAACTTGACCGCTACCACCAGCGGTGGCATGGTCGTGGTTAACGGGGTCAGCGCAGAACAGAGGTGTTTGACCGTCGTCAGCGACCCACTGGGTCATGTGAGAGCCATTATATTTATTGGTGGTACCGACGGTTAAAGTTCCGCCAACATCGGGAAGCTCCGCAAATGCTTGTCGGCTGGTAGCAAATAATGTACCAACTTGACCAGCAATAAGCGCGAACGCAATTCCCGCCGTAATAGCTCGTCTGTTTTTATTAAATGCCATAAAATAAACTCCTTAAATTGATATGTTTGTGGCTATCTAAAATAGTATAGAGGTTGTGTAATTTCTTGTCAAGTATGGACTAATTTGTTACTCATCCGCTGGTTTCAAGAACTCGAACAGCTTGTTCTCATTTGGATGAATAAGATAATACCCACTGTGTAGGTAAGAGTTTAGCATATCAATAAGACGATATCTGTCGCACTCTAGCAGGTAGCGCTCCAAATCCTCGTCCCACGTTCCATACGCGTCCTCCTCGCTCTCAAACTTATCTGGAACCAGCTCCAAACAAATGTCAACAGTTCGCTCGTGGTTGAAGTCCTTGAGAACGTCGGAAATATCACGGATAATTACGTTGAGGTCATAGTTAAAAAATAACTGCGGGTCAACACCCATGTCGTCTAACCCGTGATAAATATATTCAAGCTCCTCTTTACTATATGTATTTGCTGCGCCAAGGGCTTTAACAACTTGAATAAATTTTTGACTATCAACAGAATTTTGTAGCTCCATCATAATAGTCCCCTTTCTGTAGGATATGCAACTTGTCGGGTAATAGTATAACACTTTCAAATCGAACAATTTGCGAAGTTTGCTCAACTTGTGGTATAATTTTATCACATTAAAAATCGAACAAACTGGAGAGTTTGTTGCAGTTTATAATAGGAGTAATATATGGCAAAACATATGAAACGCGTTTCAAATTATACGTGGACTGATGAAGACGACGCGTTACTTATCGAGCTATCAAAAAGGCACGTATCACAAGAGGAATATCTAGCAGCTTTTCCTGGCGTTGTAATTTCGGCTATTTATACACGTAGACGCAAGTTGAATCTTGTATCAAACAAGTCAAAATGGTCGAAGCTCGAAGATAAGTGTATCATAGACAACTTCCCAACTCATGGAGCCAAATGGGACGGGTGGCGAACACTATTGCCGAAGCGTAACACATCAGCAATTACTATGCGAGCTAGGATTCTCAAAGTTTACCAAGTCACGTCAAAGCGTTGGACTGCAACTGAGGACGCGTATATTCGAGCCAATTACCTCATGCACGGTGAAAACTGGAACGGTTGGTCTAAACTCAATGGTCGTAGCTGGTCAAGTATCCGTTCACGAGCAAGCCGACTTGGAGTGAAAAAGCGTGGCGTTCAACTTGACGAGACTCAGAGGATTAGGCTTTGTACGGCACTCGTAAATACTGCCGAGAAACTTGAAGTCACACCGAACGCTTGTATTAAAGAGCTTGTCCGCCTTGCAAAATCTGGCATCTTAAACGAATATGTAAGATAACAGCAATCCCCGCATCACGCGGGGATTTTTTGCTTTAGATTTGTAACGACTTCAATTCATCGACTGAAATACCGAACACTTGTTCGGCTGAAACCTTACCAGAATCGAGGTCTGCAATAAGTTGCTTATATGCGGACGTATAATCACCATCGCACTTAGATAAACGTGCAATAAGGTTCAAACTTCCGTCAAGCCATTGCGTATCCTGCACGTCAGACGCAATCAATCCTTTAGGCTTACCCGTCTCCTTCGACTTACGCTCAAGATATTCATCTTTAGTTTCATCAGACAGCACAACGGGGCAATTGTCCGAATAATCAAAATCAAAGCCGTTAAAGGTAATACATTGACCGTCTTTTGTTGTACCAACAATAGTTGTTAACTTGTATTTACCAGAGACAACCTCGATATCCTTGACGGACGCGTAATTATCCTTTTGGCTGTTAAACGCGACGTAGTAGGTATGACCTTCACTCTTAGCGCAACAACCAGTCAATACAATGATTGGAGGATTCTTTCTAATCGACGGTGAAACCTCTGTCAAGTTACACCTCGCGGTAATTTTTACCGTCTTTGGCGCTGGTTGCGTTGATTGAACTTCGGTCGCTTGATTGTCTGATTTGCACGCGGAAATGGCAAGTGTCAAAACACCTGCCATGCCAGCGGTAACAAATTGTCTGCGTGTTACACTCACTTTTTCTTAATCACTTTCTTTTTAGGGCAAGATACGCTCAATACGAAGTCGTGCTGCTTACAAGGCAGTTCGCAATTTTTGCATGTTTTGTGTGGGTCAAGCTCAGCTAGGCGCTTTTCCTCAGCACGCATTGCGGCGGTCTCAGCCTTTTTAATAAGAGCAATCTCAGCGAGCCTTGCCTTATTCTCCTCAGTCATTGCCATGAGTTACTCAGCATTCACGCCGTATACTGGCGCAGTTGAATACATACCAGTCTTGGTGTCACCAGGATGAATAGACGGTCTACCAACATATTTTTCAACGGGGTCGTAGCCATCTACAAGTTGATACTTGTGCATCTGGTTATACCAAATATCCTTAACACGAGGAATAACCTCGTCCTGCATGAGCTTCTCGGCGAGTGAGATACAATCATCAACTTGAGCCTTAGTCATAACGTCTTCGGGCATCTCGTAGAGGAACGAGTACTCGTGTGCAAGTGTCTGATAATCAATACCATATTTGACATTTGCATAGTGTTTAGCGATTACCTCAGTAAGTCGCTGTACAAGTTGCGTCCAAGAGCTGAGCTGTGTGCAATCATCCGAGCAATCATAGAAAAAGCCGAAGCCGTCGTTCGCGTTACGATAGTGGTCGGTAACTGACTGTGGGTATCGCTCGTGAATAAAAGTTGCGTTGTTTCGAGAGAGCTGCGTAATAAGCAATCTAATTGCAGCTACAATCCAGTCTCGGTCAGTGCTTGAATAGCAAATCCAGTAGCCTGTATAACCCAGGTTGATTGATGGCATACCACATTCCTCAAATGTCTTTGAATCGCCGACTACGGGCTTAACCTCTCGATACGGGAATGTCTCGTAAGTGTAATCTTGTTCGGTCACAGTTTTTCCTTCCATTAGTTATAGATGTAACGCAGCAGCTTGTCGTAGTCATCTTTAACTACGCCATAGTTTTTAGCGTCTTTAATGAGCGCTTTTGTCTTTCCGTTACCAGCGTCAATAAACAGCGATACCTCACACGAATTAAGTACGTCAATTTGTGATTGGAGTTTCTCATAGAGAGCTGGTGAGCAAATAAGTCTTGTTTCGGAAATCTTCTTTACGTGTCGCTTACCCGATTTAGAGCGAGCAACTTTTTGAACGGTGGTCAAAATTTTATCTGGAAACGGTTTTTTAGTATCTACACGAATCCAGAGACTATAAGTTTTATCACCAGATGTAACAGTGTTTCGAACCATAATATCCCTTCATTGAACCTAAATACTATGATTATAGCAAAGCCACCACTAAATGTCTAGTGGTGGCTTGCTGTAGTCTGGTACGTCTCCAGGATATACATTGTTATATCGGCTATATCGACCGAAACTGCCCGAATTGTGTAGCTGAATAATCTTTCCACCAGCCTTAGCATGGTCTGATACAAACTGTTCAAACGCTTCAACTGATTGATGTCGAAGTGAACTCTCAGCGTGTCCAGCGGTCTCTGGGTCTTTGAGCGCGTTTGTAAGACGCTCGGTGTCCCAGTTACCCTCGCAACAAATTACGTCATACTTAGCATTTCCGACACCCGCAAACTCAAGATTTTCGAGGTCGGTCGCCCAGAATAGCGTTTCGTCATCTGGCGAGGTGAATACAAAACCTACACACTCTGCTGAACCGTGTGGCGCGTGAAAACACCTTACATGCCATTTGCCACCGCGCGTTCTGAAATCAAATTCGCTATCCTTGTTGATGATGTTATCTAATGGATAATCTTCAAACGCCTTTCCTAGAAAAGAGTTAGCCTTGGTTAACTTTTCATAGGTCTGCGACGGAATAAAAAATTGTCGCTTGAATACATCGGGACGAATCTCGTACAAACACTTTACGAGCGATGGATTTGCGTGGTCTGCATGCTCGTGGGTAATAAACGCTGCCGAAATATGACGCAATGCGTCTAAATTATCAGCGTTACGCTCCACGAGGGAACGAGAAACGCCGAGGTCAACCATGAAATCACGATTGACCACGGCGCAATTACCCGTAGAACCCGTACCAATAATCTGTACGGTAATCACTTTTTACTCCTCGATTGGAGCAATGGACGCAGTGAGGAACTGATTATTACCAGCGGACTCAATACGAACGTTGGTAATGCGAACTGGCTTCTCCTCAGCTGCATAAGCATCAAGGTCAACGCCTGTTGCGCCGAGAACACTCTGAACGAGGATTGTACGAGCCTGGTCAAGCATAGTGTTTGCAAACTTAATGAAGCTATCCTTGAGCTGTGGGTCGGCGTCCTTTGCGCCAGTGACAACCTCATAGAGCTTCTGGTCTGCGTCGGAGCGAGTATAGCCGCGCTCGTCCTTAAAGCCGCCGTTAGTGGCGCCCTTATAGTTGGTTGCGTACTTTACGACCTTATCGCCATCGGCGGTATCATCAATAATCTGAGCAACGCGAACGTACAGGGTCTCGCCGTTAATCTCTACTGGCACTGCAAAATCAAAGGAGTGGCTTGAATAGAAGGCACCACTTTTCTTGCCAAGACCGAAACGACGATTGTCAACGACTGGGGTAGAAATAATATCACCCTTACGAATGAGAGCTTCAACTGCCTTAGCAACCGCAGGAGTGACCTTAGAGAAAGTGATGAACTCCTTTGCTGGGGTCAGATAGATACGCTCGTCACTTGGATAGCCCTCGAACTCAAGTCCAACGAGGACGGATGGGTCTGCAATAACAGCGTCAAAGTCTGCCTTAAAGGTCTCCTCAAGAGCCTTAACACACTTCTCCTTGCGCTCTGCGTCGTCCTCAAAGTGTGGCTTTGGCTCTGGGTTGTAAACCTTATACATAAGGTTGAGAGTGCCACCAGTCTCAGTGATTGGCTCGAAGCCGTCAATAAGAATTGAACCAGACTCCTCGTCAACGTGTGCGTCAATAACCATAAACTTCTGTGCGTCAGTTGCCATTTTAATTATCCTTTCGTTTGTTTTAGCTGAATTAAATAGCAATGTTACCAATTATTATTCGTAGGCAGGGATTTAAGTGCTAATTCGTCAAGCGTTCTTGGGTTAATTTCAACCTTACTTTGAACGCGAGAGAATACCTCTTGGTCGTATTCATTCATCGACACAAGATGGTAATGGTTAATGTCAACTCCTTTCATTCCTCGTCTTGCATTACGTCCTGCACATTGAACCAAAGTCATGTATGAAGGTTGATTTTCATAGAACACGGTAGTGTTTGAATTTTTGAACTCGATACCTTCTCGACCAGATTGATACTGAATAAGTATAGGTGAAAGATTATCTCTGTCAATATCCTTCATAGAATGTCTACCGTCAAGAATTTGATAACTAATTCCTTCGGTATCAAGCATATTACGTATTGCGTCGAGCGTTGTCAAATGTTGGAAGAAAATAAGCGGTTGCTTCACATTTTCTCCACAAACAATCTCGCGGAGTTTAACAATACGTCCATCATCATTAGCAATTCGCTCCTGCATAACCAGGCGCATTTCGCTGGCAGACGCAAACATCTGCTTAGCGTAAGCGTCTGCAATCGAGCGCATGTCTGCCAACAATTGTTTACTAACGGGAAGCTGCAAAACAGTTGTCGTGAGGTTTGGCATGTCAATGTCGCTAATTGATACGTTTGGCTGGTAAATTACCTCAGCTACCTCATCGAGCAGCTTATCGTAGTCGGGAAACTTTCTTGTGTTAACGTTACCATCATCGTCGTAAATGGTGAGTCGGTAGTATCTATCTTTCATAACGTCTAGTCCGTAGCACTGCTCAAAGAATGTCTTGCTGCGATACCTGCCCGCCATAACCATATATGAGCACATATCCATGACAATATCATTTGTGAGTGGCGTTGCGCTAATGCCCATACGCTCATAATCTGGGATGTTCTTGAGTTTCTGCGAACGCTTTGAGGTAGGGGTCTTGTAATTGTGTACCTCGTCAAGAACGAGGATACCGTCTTTTGGAAACCCTTTCTTAAAGTCTGCGCGAGATTTGACGTTTCCCAGAATGTTAGAAAACTTATCGTAGGTAGTCATCATATGCGGCGCCAGGTTTGCTCCTGGATGCACTCGATTGTAGTCGGAAATAGTTTCTTGCCAACCGCCACCCTCGATAATTGCCTTAGACGCGATAATACAAAATGGTCGTCCGAGCTTTCCAAGAGTAGACACTGCAACACTTGTCTTACCGAAACCTGTAGGCATGGTTAAAATTTGCAAGTTTGGCTTATCAATCAACCTTTTTGCAAATTCGTCAGAATATTCACTATTGTTATCCCACTGAATGATATCCTTGAACTTGCCCGTAGAAACGTAAAACTTCATGGGAAACCAGTCAATTTTCGGAATACTCTTAGACTTAGTTTTCTTTTTGTCGGTTGTATTAGCACGACGTTCTTCGTTTTTACGCGCTCGATTTACAGCCGCCATTTGTCCGTAAGTTAAAGCCATATAATAAATCCTTTGTGAATTGATAGCAAAATACTTATGCACAGAAACCTGTGCATAAGTAGTGTTGCATAAATATTAAAATCCGTCAAGTGACTCAACGTGCCACTTCTCTGGGTGGTCTGGTAGAGCACTTGGAGATTGTTCATCAACGTCTCCACCGCGACGCATAAAGCCGCCTTCGCCTTTGGTACCAACCCACTTGCAGAATGGCTTACCGCGGTCAACAAACGCGCACGCTTCCTTATCGGTGGTGAGAATCTTGTAATCGCAGACGCCACCATTAAGCTCTACCGCCTTTTTACTATCCTCAGTAAGCAAGTCATATACCTCATCTGGTACATATTTACGTAGCTCGTCATAGCGGTCAGCGTATTTCTCCTTTAAGAAATCAAAGATTGCGTCAATTTCCTCGTTAGAAATATAGATTCCCTGTACACGTTCGCAATTACCGCGTTGGTCAAGCACGAAACTATCGCCATAGCCTTTGAGTTTTGAACCGTCATAGGCTCGGTCTACACCGTCTCCCAGGACAATCTGACTTGACGTTGAGTTATCAACCTTCAAGCAAATTCGACTTGGGAAGTTAGAACGTAGCGTAGTGGAAATAACATCGGCTGATGGTCGCTGCGTTGCAAGCAAAAGGATAATTCCAGATGCACGACCCTTTTGAGCAAGCGACTTACACAAAGTCTCAGTGTTTGGTGAAATCGATTGAAGCTCTGCATACTCGTCGATGACAAATATCATATATGGCATACGACCATACTTTTTGGCAACTTCACTATCTGGATTCTTGTCATAGAAGTCGTTATACTCAGAGAGTTGCTTTACACCAGCCGCCTGGATAATCTTGTATCGACGCTCCATTTCCCATACTGCAAACGCCAGTAGACCATATGCGTCACGCATGTCAGTAACTGGGTTAATGGGGCAATAAGGCAGGTCGATATACTTTGAGAACTCGACTTTCTTAGGGTCAATCGCAAAGATTTTGAGTTCGTCTGGTGTTGCGTGTGACATTGCCGAAATGAGAAGACTGTTAACGTAGACGCTCTTACCTGAGTTACATGTCCTTACCATACTTTGTGTTAAATAAGTATGGTCGCCGTCACAAGTAAACCCATAATATTTCTGGCGGTCGGCAATCTTTGTGATAGTAAATGTTGCTCTATGTGACGAGTGCCTGCCTTTTTCCGCGGGAACATATTTCTTTCTCGGAATCCTCACTGGAATTTCATCAAGGTTTCCCGAAATTCCTAGTCTATAGTAATCACCGACAAATCCAATAGACTTAATGCCTTTTTGACATTTCTGAACGTGTACTTGTAAACCAAGCGACCTGCCAACAAACGTAATATCGTCTGCGAGCTGCTTTGATTTCGTAACGAAATCATACATTTTGTTTCTGTTCAAATATCCGTCAGAGTCCATTAAGCCAGCGAACAACTCACGCCTAACAGAAATGTCTGCGTACTTATAATCGTCTGGAATAAATTTTTCTCCGCTGCCAATCTTGTCCAAGCCAATAGACCTTATCTGGTCGGTAAAGTTATTAACTACACTCCTATTGCGAACGGTATAATTTTCTGGGTCGCGTGCAAAAACATAGGTAGATGCTGCATTGCCAGGTTTATGGTCTACTCTAATTGAGCAGCCAATTTTACCCGCATATTCATAAATAGCGTCAACAACCTCTTGGTCAGCGGTTGTGATGTTCGGACAACCACCTTGTCGGCTGTTGGTCGCGCCGTCACCGATAAATATTCCCATAAGATATGGGTCAATTATCTGCTCGGTTGCGCGCTCGAAGGATTCAATCCCAGCACACAAACACATTCGAGACATTGACTGTGCGTATGGTGGTAACTTTAGATATTCATTCACGGTCATAGTTCTCTCGTGGTTGCCGCTCCAATTTGGATTAAACAAAATGAGCTTGTGTTCGCCATTTACTTTAAGTGTTCCACGATTGCGAATGCTCAACTCGTACATCGCATCCTCGCCCCATCTAGGAGCGAGGACGGTTCTTGGTTTACCATCTCCGCCCATTACACGGTCGCCACCGTTAATTAGCTCAACTGGTTTCGAAGTGCCATCAGCCATGAGAATAAGCTCTCCAGCAGCGTGGCAACCTGTAGTACCAGCAATAAGCGTATGTACCATTTCAGCGAGTGACTTGTGCACACACTCACCCTCTTGGTTTACGCCAAATACCGCGTCAGTTGGGTCTTTAGCTTTTGTCTTTAAAAGATTTTTAGCCACGATTACATCCTAATTTCATAGTGACGCAGATACTCGGCAAACTGTGCTGGATTGAGATTCTCAAACGCGAACTTGAATGGCTCTGCGTCCAAGTTGCGGTACTCACGTTCGTGAATCTCTACATGGAAATCTGGATAGTTCTCGGCTACGTCTTTAAGTACGTTCTCCTCGAACTTGATGCGCTCGGTTTCGAACTCACCCTCTGAACAAGTCTCGGTGTACGTGAATGTTCTTGACGTGTCTCGACCACTAAACATGCCTTTAGGCTCGGCTACTGCGGTCAACTTGATGAAATACATACATAATCCTTTCAGTTGATATACGTCCATTTGAATCCATATGCTTCTTTGCGCTTTCCTTTGCAAACGTCGGCAATATGTGTGCCGCCATTACCACGCGAGTTTGTGATGCCAATTTCACGTAAGAATCTAAATGCTTCTCGCGCCGATATAAACACGCCAACCTCGGTACCGTCTTTTGTGTATGCCGCGACAGATGGTTGTTTGCGAACTTTTGTTAGTGGAATACCATTCGCCATGCGAACTTGCTTAACGAGGTCAATGGAACAATCATTTAATTCGGCAACGAGTTTTTGACTTAGACCAGCTTCAAGTTGAGCCTTGATAACTTCGTGGTTGAATAATTGTTTGCCATCACCGCCGACGGTTGCATTATAGCCATGAGCATAGGTTTCTAACTGTTCAATATACCATATTTCTCGAGAACTTGCAAATTTATCAGCACATTCCTCAAGAACTTGTAAACTAAAGTTATCCTCGCCGTACTTTTTGATAGCACGATACAGCGGACGATTTTCCTCGGTTGGTTTGCGCGCATCGCGTAAGTGTTCCGAGAAACGTTCCGCTGGAGACTTGAGCGTCTTTCCGACATAACATTTTCCGTTTATGTTATTTTTTATACAATAAATATATGCCAAACTAAATCCTTACGAAGAAAGGTTGGTAAAATGTTTTACCAACCTTGTGATTTATATAGTTGCGGCGTCCAGAATCGAACTGGAAATATATAGCTTATGAGACTATTAAGTTACCATTACTTTACGCCGCCATGTTTATGGTGGATTGCTAGGGAATCGAACCCTAGACCTTGGGATTAAAAGTCCCCTGCTCTACCAACTGAGCTAACAATCCAAGTTTTATTACAGGATACTATGGTGGGAAATGAGGGATTCGAACCCTCATGCCCGAGAGCAGTTGATTTTAAGTCAACCGTGTCTGCCATTCCACCAATTTCCCGTTAATAATATGGTAGGCGCTGCATGATTCGAACATGCAATGATAGTAACTTGTGCACTTGTTACTATCGCCCCTCTATGTGCAGGGCTGTGTATACCAGTTCCACCAAGCGCCTATAAAATCCCGAATCAAAGCCTAGAGAAATATTCGGGTGTTCTAGCCCCTACGTCTAGTATGTTATTTCTTGCTCGCCCAATGTCCTATCGAACGAGCCATGTACCGAGCATTGTGGAATTGTTCACTCGGTTGGAAGTGGCGTACCTGTTGGTTACCACAGCTTTTAAGTATTGCCGCGAGCCTATGTGTTACGGCAATGTTTGTGGCACAACTCAATATGGACAGGCAAAGAGTTGGCTTTTGCTGACTGCGTGTCTGTCTACACGACCAGCAAGACTCGACATTGTTATTATAAGGCTCATTGTCGCATCCGTGCTTTGGGGACTCGAACCCTACGATGGAATTCATCGTCGCAAACCGTGCGTGCGGAGTCGAACCGCTAACAAATCATATTGCTTATAATACTTCAAGCATGCCTAGCTTACCAAGTTTAACGACGTTGACAAGTCAATAGTTATTCATTTTGGCTGGGGCAAAAGGAATCGAACCTCTATTCTAGGCACCAAAAACCCATGTCTTGCCGTTAGACGATACCCCAATATGGCACGCGATGAATGATTCGAACATTCATGAGCAGTTTTGGAGACTGCCAGCCTACCGTTAGCTGAATCGCGTGTTTCTGGCGGAGAGTCAGAGATTTGAACTCTGGATAGACCAGTATAGCCTATACTTGATTAGCAGTCAAGCTCTTTCGACCACTCAGACAACTCTCCAGGTTTTTGTTATGGCGGAGAGTAGAGGATTCGAACCTCTGGAGCGCTTGTGCGCTCTCCTGTTTTCAAGACAGGTGCAATTAGCCGCTCTGCCAACTCTCCGTGTTTACAGTCCATAACCAATAGAAACGGTTACAGTTTGTACCCGTTTCCATGGTATTTGGTCTGTTATCAAATTTGAGCTTTACAAGTCACATCATTTTCCCTGTTATGAATTAGAGTTGCTGTTCGTGACTTTAGCTCACTATTCAAGGCTCTGTTTACCATGATTTCAAGTCATTTTAAAAGATAGTTGCTGTTAGAGCCTTTAGTTTATCTATAGTTGTGAAGGTACAACTACACAATCGTAGCGATGGTCATTAAGAGTCTCTACCATAATCTCATATGCTGAGAGGTCAATACCCTTAATGAGATTCTTGAACGTTGAAGCAGATTGACCAGACACGAGAATTGCGTTTGGGTCATTCTTGGACGCGAGGAAGGTGTCCTTGCGTGAATCAACGTTCCAGTAGACGAGCTTAGGCATCTCGTAACCAGCATCGGCGAAACGCTTGCGCATTTCCTCGGTGAAGGTCAGAGAACCGCCGTCCCAGTAGTCAATCTCTAGGTCGGAGATAATGACAAGAGCCTTTGGCAGGTCTGCCTGTGGACATTTGGTGCGTACAGCGGTGCTTAAAATTGCATCAAACGCAGCTTCAAGGTTCGTGTTATAGCCAACGTGGTTGAAGAAGGACTTATACTTACCATAAAGTGAATCGCCAGTTACCTCGACAATCTTTGGAGTGTCGGTGAAGGTCATGAACTTATTAGCAAACGCTCCATGATTACGCTCAGCGAAGTAAATCGCTAGACCAACAGAGGTATGCATTGGTCGTCCATGCATGGACTCAGAAACATCAGCCATGATGAGGAAGTTGTTGTCACCCTCAACATAGTTTGGAAGCGCGTTCCACTGAGCTTCAGCTACGTCACGATTGTTGCACTCAAGTGCTTCAATGACGTTGTATGGATAAAGTGTAGCGGCGTTAATCTTAACATCGCCAGACTTAACAGCGTCCATATAGCGAGAGAAGCCCTCGTGGTCATGACGTGCAAATGCGCTACCGTAGTTAGACATTGCGTTAGACGGAACTGCCTTATAGTCAATGTCAGTCCACTTATTAGCAGACATTTTGACCTCGGTCACGTCAATGTACTTACGAAGTGCAGAGAGTGTCTTACGATACTCTCGTGGCGTGGTATTGAGCGCCTTAACGAAGCGGTGTGCAAGTGCAACAGTGTTCTCGCTCGATGCGTTGATGGATGGCATCCACTTTGCAAGAAGTGAAACATGTTGGTTGGACTTCATATGCTTCCAGTCAGATACAAGCTGCATTTTGACAAATTCAATCATGTCTGTTTCAACAGGAGTATCAAAGAGCACGAACAGGTCATCCCAGCGTCCGAACTCAGCGATGTTCTTGAGGTTGGCGCTTACAATAGCTGGATTGATTGTTGCAAGTTCGCGAATCATGAACCTGCCAACAGCACGCTCGCCAAGACCACCACGAACGTCACGTCCGTAGAAGACCATCTTAGTGGCAAGGTCGGCGTTCTCACGATAAGCCGCGTCAAATTTGTCGATGACGTCGGTTGGTCGAGAGCGAAGCGCACCAAGTACCGCGAACAGGTTGAGGAGCTTGTCTCCCGTTGTGGAGAGCGCTCGACCACCATTCTCGGTCAGCGTTGTGCTCGTCTCAATTTCAAGGTCGTCCATAAAGCTCATAATAAATCCTTTCTAGGCGCAAACGTGTTTGATTAAAAGTCAAATGTTATGTAAATAATTGCTGTGCGCGCCTACTATGTTTTTAAGTTTAATATAGCTGAATGTGGAAATCAAGAGAAAATCCTAATCTTCACATATTCACCACATTAGTAAAAACGTATCCGTTTTGAATACGCCTTTAATAATATGGCGGGGACTGGAAGAATTGAACTTCCATGAATCGGTTAACGGCCGATGGCTCTACCATTGAGCTAAGTCCCCGAAAGATGAGTAATGCGCTCGTACGCGGCTATCGAGGTTTCGTCTTTTGAACATCCGTTCCCGCTACTTCCGTCGATATGGTCTTTGCCGTACCGCCTACGAGCCGTTGGCTTTGGTGGGGCGATTCGAACACCCGTGGGGAGCTACCCCTCAGCTGCAATGCAGCTTAACCCTACCTTCGAGCATCACCGTTGCACATTACTCATTCGATTCATATGCTTTTTGCGTTAGCTAGGCGCCCAGCATTTCACGTTATCACCGTCTCAAGTTTTGCGACATTGATAAGTCGGCTAGTTCGTTATGGTGCGCGCTGAAGGATTCGAACCTCCGAACCTAAAAAGGAGTGAGTTTACAGCCCACAGCATTTGACCGCTTTGCTAAACGCGCAGTTTGAACAGGCAGACCGCTTTAGCGATTAAATCTGCCTGTTCGTGAGCTGTGCCGATTTCGGCTCGACACAAGCCACGCTTATCGCAGATGCTCAACTGCGGAAGCTATAGAGTATATTACTACGCATACTTTCTCATGTCAAGCGTTTCGTGCAAATCAGTGACTTCATTCCAATATGCCGTCACAATTTCTCCACAATTGAAGTCGATTACAAAGCAAAGATTGCATTTCTTAATCTCTCCATCAATCATGACGTCTTCAACAGTGGTGTAATCGCGAAGCAATGCTCGGTGCCACTTACAATTACCACGAAGATACGAAAACTCAATGAATGAAGTCTTTGCATGAGCAATCGTCTTAGCGATAACAATAGTTGGTACGTTCAGATTCTCACGGCGCATTTTCTTGACAAGGTGCTTTGAATACTTAACGTTTCCAGAACGTACAAGCTCAACGAGTTCAGCGGCTTTCGCTAAAATGAACTCATCGCCAAATCGGTTAGCCATACGCTTAATCTGGTTTCTGTTACTGCGGTCAGTGCCAATCTTGAAGTTACCGTTAAGCATTTGCGCGTCCTTTCATTCGGCGTTGAATTGCATGATGCCATCATAGCAAAAGGCACGCCGATTAGTATCGACGCGCCCGAAATTCACAGATTGTACACAATTTTTATTTAAGTCCGCAGCCTTGCTTTGCGAGTCTATCTGCGCGGTTGTTGTTTTCATCGCCGCTATGTGCTTTGACTTTTTGGAATGAAATGTTGATGGTTTTTTTTTTGAGATTGCTTAATTCCTTAACATAGTCTTTTGAAATCTGCTTTCTACAAGTCCACTCACCAGTTGCCCACTTTTCAATACCTGCGTAATCGTAGTGAATGACGATTTTTGAACAACGTTCAAAAATTGCTCGTTTAATTGCAACAATAGCCGCACTAACCTCACCTAATATGTTACGAGATGAATCGCCACATTTAGTAACCGAGCCATAAATTTCGTAATCTTCATCACCAATACGTAAATATACTCCGTAACCAGCAAGCCTATTACGCGTGTTATATGAACCGTCAACCCAAGCATCTGCTTGTTTCATCAAATCACCTACCTTGAATAGACTTCGATTTCAAAGTTCTTCCAGCGCAATCTCTCACGCTCGTCTGAATACGCCTTTGAGACTTTTTCATAGTCTTCACGCCAACCCATGTAACGTTTGATGGTTTTCTCGTTTCCAGCAATTCGTGGCGGCGTTGGGATTGGTGCTTGTAAACCACCATCACGAGTTTCAATTATGTACGTTTCCTGGAACGTGCCCTCAAAAAGTTTTGCAAACTCCTTTGCGCGAGGGTAAATATCAGTCCAAAGGACATCATAAATCTTCATCAATTTATGTAAATCCTTGTCCTCAAGATGGTCAAGACCATTACGCTCGCGTAAATCTGCGGCAGTTGCCGCGCCACACTCATATCTCATAAGTTCCTTTCTAGTTTGTAGGTATGTACATTTTACCAGAAAAGTCCACTAAAAATCAACGACCATTTACCCGTTTCGTATATTTGCGTGGCTTAGAATCGATTTTGTACTCGGTTTGGGCACACAAAAAACTCTCTAACCGTCAAGTTAGAGAGTTTCGCGTTATTTCTCAATGAGATATGTGTCATGCTGTCTTTTTAGAGCTTTTCGTACTCTTTCTCTTGCAAGTCGAGCTTGCCTTCGCTTTCGTAGTTGCTCTAACTTTTCGAGTCCTCTTTTGAACAGCTTGTGTTCCGTTTTGGAGACGTTCCCACTCTTCGTCACTTTCTTCAAACGCTCCTTTCTTGAGCTGCGAGAGCTTCAATCCAGCCTGGCGTGCACGTTTCTTTTTCTTAATGAGGATACGGAGATTTTCAATTCCGCGAATTGTGCTACCAGCCTTGTAGATTTCAACCTCATCTTTGGTAAACATAGAATCGTTTTTCTTAACGAATCTGTAAAGTTCCTTACGCTGAGATAGTGGAAGTGACTCTAATAAGGTCATCAAATCTTCTTTTTCAGCGTCAGTGGTTTTAGATTTTCCATTGAACAGACTCTTAATAGCCGACTGATTGTAAACACCCATTACTTACCCTTTCTAAACGAGTAAGTTGCAGCCGACATCTTACTCAAAGTGTGATATTTCAATAATACATAATCATTTAGAATTGCCTTGCTTTCCGCGTCGAGCGGTTTACTCAAATCAATTTTGTTCTTGTGACAATACTTGGTAAATTCCTTATACGGGTCAAATCGACGCTCATAATCGGTTATTACCCATCGCCACTCAGAAAGTGTGTCCGCATCGCCAGCTAACAAAAGTTTGTCTTTGAATGGATAATGCAATACTGGCGTATAAGCCGTGAGCGATACAACTGTTCCAAGTTCATTTTTACCAGACACGGTTAATGTCACATCTAATTCGTCCAACTCGTTCAGAAAGTCGTCGAACTTTCTTCCGAGGTTCATACGCATTATTTCGTATAACCTCGCAAATTAGCGTCCATAGGAAGTCGCGTCAGTGACCTGTATGCTTCAACATCTGTTCCGCCAGATACGTGTCTAAACTCTGAACCTTTAAACACGTCGTCTCGGTGGCGCAACTTGTTATTAAACCAACGCTTGATAGCCTTCTTTCGCTTACTCAGTGTATGTGAGTTTTGAGTTGCGATTACGCCTGTCTTACGATAGCTTCTTGACATAATTACTCCAAACAATATTCCTTAGTATGCTTCTTGTCGATTGGCTCAAAACACACCAAATCTTCGTGTTCTTTTGGTAGAGGAGTTTTTTGCAGTCCGCCACGGTCAATAACATCAATATCAAAATCTTCGTAAGCAACTATGAATCTGCAACCACTCTTGAGTAGTCTTAGTCCGTGGTCGTATTGTGTAAACGTTGGTTCGTTTGATGACGCCTTACATTCAATCGCAAGGAACTTTCCATCAGCGTCAACTGAGACTATATCTGGCACGCCACTGTTTGTATGACCTTCGGCATAATTGTTTATGAAGTATCTTCCGCGAGCGTTTAATTGACGTTCAACTGCGGAAACTACTCTGCCTTCTCTTGTCATTATACAGTCTCCTATCAATGATTGTCAAGTTGCGGTTACTTGTATTGCTTTACAAGATGCAATGCTTCGGTCTGTGCTTCATCGAGGTTCGCAAACGCGTTCTGGCTTCGATAAATGGCGGATGGAGTTTCGTAGGCTACGAGGAAATAACGTGTAACCATGGCAACGGTGCCGTCTGGAAGGTCAATATTAAAGGTTGTCCTTGTCTCGCGCTCTGGATTTGTTACCTCAATGTCAACGTCCTCTAAAGCCTTCTTCAAGCTAAAGCGTTTCTTTGACTGTCGAACTACCATGTGTGCTGGGTTTGCTGGGTCAATGACGGTTACGTGACAATGTTCATCAATCGTTACATTGCCACCGCCAGCCTTAGCAGTCCAAACACCCATACCATTATCGTCGTACTTTAGTTTAATGTTCTCCATTACGTTTCCTTTCAATACATTAGAACATCTTACACATAGTTAAATACTGCCGAGTAGAGCGATTTAAGCTCGTCAACGGCGAGTTGCTTCTTTGACTTAGCGGACGTAGCTTTGTTGCCAAGCTCGTTAAACAATACCTGGGTTAAATAGCCGTCCTCGGAAAGTTTCGCAGAGATTTTCCACCTTGCGAGCATATTTTCCGCCCATGCGAGATAAGCATCCATGTCCAAATCGTCCAAGTTGAACGCTTTGAGTTCGGCTGCCATATTGAGAAGCCTTCCCTTGCTGCCTTCTGGAACGTTTGCCAATTTACCAAACGTCCAAGATTTCATTTCCACGCGTTCGGTTCTGCCGCATCTGTGAATAAGACAGACTGAGTATTTTTCACGCTTGCCAACCTTATTCTTAGCTTGATTATAGGCTTCCTCAGTAATTGCGCCCCACTCCATTGGTACAAAAGAATCCTCATCGTATTTCGTTTCGGCTGAGTGCTTAACAGCAAACGCAACATCCGAAATATCTGGAAAATTCCTATACTTGAACGTAACATCTGACTTTTTACAGAGTTCCTTGAAATTACACCCTGGTGTAAAGTTCTCAATGAGTCTTTCAAACTCTGCGTTTGTGAGAGACGCATAATTCTCTTGGTCAAGTTGATAGCCGTCTTTAGTTAGGACAACCCTGCCAACTCTAGGTGCTTCTTTCATGTCTACCCAGAGCTTACGAACAGACGTTCCAGAGAAGATATAGCACCATGCGATTGGTGTAGACTCTTGTTTAACTTCGTTGAGAATTTTAAGCATTCTCTCGCGGTCGTAAGGCTTGTTATTCCAATCGGCATCGTCAACCATGTAGCGAATGACCGCGTTACCAACCGCAAGCGGGTAGGTAATTTTGTGACCGTGGTCTATGTCGTTATAGACGAGTTTGCCAGCTGAACGCATTTCACCGCGCAAATCGTTGATGGTGTATGAGCCATCATGCTGCTTATATAGTTCCATTCGGTTAGACACGTCTCGGTTAATAAAACGGTCAACGTATTCTGGGTCTACAGGAATACCATAATCCTCGACAAACTTGTCAAGAACTAAGCGTGCTGTTTCTTTACTGATATTTGTAATGTAAATACCATCGGTGTTAGTTGAAACAACATAAGCGCCAGCATGAACCATACGTTGAGCGAGTGTCCAAATTGCCATGTTGCCAATGAGACGCATAGACAAGATTTTGTTGTCGAGTGGCAGTAGCGCGTTCTTCTTATGAGTATTTGCTGCACCAGAACCAGCATTAAGTTGTAGCTTCAAGCCTAGCTGGTTGTTGGAGAGTCGATACTCGTGCTCAGTCCACTTACTCACGTCCTCGTGCTTCTTTAGCTCGGCTTTTACGCCAACACGAGTATCGTAAATGATTCTATAGCGGTCTTTGCCGTCGGGAGTAATAAATGTTTGGCGCTTGAGCAGTAGATACGGATAAAACGAGGTGTAGTCCAGGTGAATCACGTTATTGAGGTCAAGCGTTGGGACGTGCTTGAGTTTGTCAGTCTTTGTTGGCTTCTTACACGCCATACTCCACGCAGTAACCTGCTCTGGAGTAAGTTCGTGCAATCCCGTCCAAACAGAGCCATGAGCACCGCCCGTAGACACGGTAATATATGAGTCAATGGGTACGTACTCATCACCGACTTTGTGATAATACGGAATGTTGCAAATCGTACCCTTAGAGGACACATTTGCTTTAATTGCGCCATATTTTGCAGATTTTAGGTCTGATAGAGACGAGGTGTTCTTTCCACGCCAGTATTCAAAGAACTTAATAAATTGTGGGTGAACATACTCCTCGTGTTCCTTAATGTATTCGAGGAAGTCAACCATCTTATAGAGTTGATTGCCATCTTCGTCAAACTCTCCCTTTGCTGGAACAGGGAAGTTATACTCAGTTTCGGCGTTATCAACTGGTCGAAGTTTCTTTTCGCCAATCAGTGTGGTTGCAGTAAGCTGAGCTTCCGTGCAATCGCGCTCAAGTGGCGCGCGTGAATTGTAAAGCGTCGAAATGTCGGCAGCGCGTGCAGATGTATAAGGGAATTGTTCACGAACGTTGTCACGAACGTTAATTTTGTCTTGTACATCGTCGGTGCGGTACTCATACGCCGTACTTACAACGTCATGAAGGTTGTATGCAACGAATCCCTTTAGTTCATCATCTGAGATAACCTGGTCTGGATTTGAATCGCTAACGAGGTCGTCTACGACAATATCCGCACCTTGACGAGCTTCTTGCAATTTCAAAGCTGGCGGGAATTGACCCTCGGTACCATCTTCGCCAACTCGCTGCATCTTTGCAATATCAATGTGTCCATCTGCCCAAATAGCCATATTATAGGCATATTTGTAGTTACGCTTGTTCAGTCCAATGGTCTTCTCAAGATATTCTGGAAGCTGCCAGTCCGCGCCTTCAAAGTTGATGATAACGTCTGAAATGGTACGAATATTTAGAGGGGTAATTTCTGGTTTCTCAACGCACCAACGATAGATTGCAATAAGCACGAGGAGGTCATATTGACTACCGTTCCAACTTACGTACTCGGTGAATCCAGTTTCATCGTCAGTCGGTAGAGCTTCACAGTTAATCACGCTACTAAGAGCGCGCATGAATTCAAATTTATTTTGTTTTGTGAATCGTTCAAGTTTGATGACTGGGTTTTTAACAGCGGCGCGCTCAAAGTGGTCTTCAACGTCAAGATATGACTTGAATTGCTTTTTGAGTTCATCATCAGAAATGTGGTCGTAGGTGTCGTTACCAAAGAACCACAATGTGGCTACATCGCCACAAAGAAACGCGGTTGTAAAGACAGATGGAAGACACTCGATATCATATACGCAGTGTCTTGCATTAGCTTTATAACCAAAGTCAACAGTAATTGTATCCTCAGTTCCCAATCGAACCCCCAATCATATTTATCGTAAAAATTACATTAGCCTAGTGGATGATTTCCGCGCAAGGCGTTCATATTTTGCACACAAAAAAGTTAACCTTAGTTAACTTTTCTCGGCAGCAGTTAAGAACCAGAGCTTAATCGCCCTGGTTCTTAGAATGTTTACTTACGCTTGACCGTAATGACAATCTCGTCATCATTCTCGTCAAACGACTTGAGCAGCTTAGTAATCTGCTCAACGGTCGCTTGCTCGATGGTATGGCTTGCGCTAATCACGGTCGTAGTGTTCCCGTCTTCCTCAATCTCTGGGAAGTCAGAATATTTGAAGGTAATATCAGCCATTAGCCAACCTCGATGATGTCCATGAGGGAGTTGTGCCTGTCCTTAGTACCAACGGTTGCAACGCCAGCCATACTGATAATATTTGCGAGCGTATCAACTTGAATCTGACGAACGTTTTGCTGGTCGCCCATATGACTACGGAGCTTGTTGATAAGCTCTGCGTGAGCGTTATCGTTTGGAACACGAATACCGAAGGAAATTACGCGACCAAATGAAATTGCTCGATTACCAAGCTGAACAAATGCAAAGAGTGTAGTTGCACCCTCGTCAATCTCGCCGTAAGCCACCCAAGGCTGGCGATTAAGAGTGTCATAATCAAGAACTGGCTTGTCCCAGTTTACAGAGTCCTCTGCGTAATACTCCTTGTCGCGCTCCTCAACAGACTTACGCTCAGCGGCGCGGTCAGCTTTCTCTTTAAGTCTAAATGCCTGTGCCATTATGCTCGCTCTCCAATCAGAATGACGACTTCTCCGTTTGCACAAGTCATCATGACTCGCTTACAAACCTTAATTGGTGGGATGGTACCACTCTGGTAGGTACTGTACACAATACCCTCATTGAGTGTTGCGTCTGCAAGAGGTGGTACCTCGGTATCGCCATAGACGCTACCGTCCTCGCGAAGTGCGACGCATCCATTGAGTCGGCATAAGAGCTTGAGACCATTGTCCTGGTCTACAAAAGTGACGGTTAGGCTATCATTTCCACGCTTGCTCTCTTGCTTTGCGTTGGTGAGCTTGAGCTTACCCGCCTTAATCCTGTCGAGGAGCCTATCCTCAAAATTATACTGTAGCACGTTTATTCCTTTCTACTAGATTACGTGCAATTATTGATATCATACCACCTATCTGATATACTTGTCAACATAGCAATTATTTCTTAGGAGGTGATATTTAGTGAATCTTAAAGAGAACTATATCAAAATTCGCCAATGGTTTCAACCATACTATAAACCGCGTCCAGATGGGTATGTTGAACCAGAGTTAGACGAGGTTAACTCTGAGGATAAACAAGCTGAAGAATTTAAATCCGTGAACGGCGACAAGGCTCTCAAAGTTAAAGTTTTAACCAACAAGAATCCACTCACACAGGTTGTTAATTCGAAGCATAAGCCTACAAGTGGTAACATTATCTACTTCTACCACGACGACAAAATCTTGCAAGTGTTTGCTCGATTTGAACAGGGTCAAGGTTTTGCTCACCAGGAGCGAGATAATGCCGCTCGTAAGGAGTTAGACCCGCTTATTTATCCAACTGATAGACAATATGACCGAGCGCATCTTATTCCCATCGGTTACCATGGCTCTGAAAACGATAAACGTTTGCTCATCGGCTGGGACGGCAATCAAAACAAGAAAGAGCAGCACGACTTTGAAATTAAAGTCAAGCAGCTCAATAAAAAGTACCCAATCTATTGGTTAACATCTGTTTGCAAAGTTCCAGGTGGTCTTAAATGGAGCTATCGTATTTGGAACGCCACAAATCCAGACCAGCCGAAATTGGTTGCTAAAGAGGACATGGTGATGGATTGTAAATATGTTTGGCGTTAAATATGTAGGAATTGTGAAGCCGTTTTGAGCTATCCTACGTGACTCCGTATAATGTAGTAAGTACAATCCACAAATGAAAGGAAATTACCAATGGATGCTGTAAAAGACGCACGCGTTAAAGAACTTATCGAAAAGGCTCTTAATGGTGATGAAGCCGCTCCACATCTCGATGACTGTAACTATGAGACTTATAAGGGTTATGTCATCATTCCAGAGGAGGAAAACACACTCAATAGCCGAGAGGAAGTTGACGAGCTACTCGGTTTGTTATTCCCCCATCTATGGAAGAAATCTGAGTAATACTTAGCAAAATAACAACTTAACCTTTCTGTCAAGCGTCGTTCAATTTATGGACGGCGCTATTTTTGTATGTGATATACTATAGCTATTGTATCGGCTAACTTTAGTTAGGAGTTATTACATGAATGGTAAAGAGCTTGGTCTCGTGCTTAATGAAGCACAAGCTAAAAACGTTGCGGCACACCATTATGCACAGGAGTGCGCCCGACAAGCAAGAACATCTAAAAGCGCGCTAGAAGAATCTCTCGCGGAGGACGAAACAATTTCGGCGGAGGTAAAGGAGCTGTACGCATCAATTCCCGAAATCGGCAAACTCGGTGAACAGCTCGACGAAATTAAACAGTGGGCAAGTGAACGTGCTAAGCACTCTGGTTCACTCGATGTACAAGGCGCACTGCACAGAGCAAACACTACTCAAAACAAGACGTTACAAAAGTGGAACACCGCCAGTTATATCATTAAGGATATCCGCGCAAAGTTAAATGGTTCCGATGTTATTACAAAATACAACCTCAAATTGCCAGAGACTCTGAACATCATTCGCGATAACGCGGCTTTTGCGTCAGATATTGCAACGTTCCTTCAAGAGTCTGTTTCAAATCGTCAGAAGCGTCTTGATGAGTATGAGATTCCAGGAACATTCTCTAAACTGTATACCGTCTGTCGCTTCCACGGTGATATTACTACAGTCACTCAGTTTGCAGTAAATGTTCTTAAATGGGTACAAGGTAGGTTTATCAATGACCTCCAACGTGGCGGCGAGGAGTTTATTCAGCAACTCAAGGACAAAGACTACCAGCTCAACTATCTCAATAAATACATTGAGGACATGAGCGATTACGTTATGGGTAGAGCAATTAGCGTCATCGGCGACGGAATTACCCAAGCAATCAATCAAAGTGAGGGCGATGTATTTACGTTCTCGCGTGAGTGTAGTGACAAAATTCCTCAGCAGCTTGCTGACCCTGCTGGCAATGCGCAGCAATCAGCCATCGCAAAGGCACTTCGAGGTAGTAAAGATTTGCAAAGTTTGCCAGAGATTTTCGAGCAGGTATTTGGTATTCCTTGCGTACTTGCATAAATCAATATAGATAACAAAAAATACCCCGCAGTTTTGCGGGGTATTTTGATTTGCTTAACACTTATTGATTAGTTCTGACCTGCATAAATTGCAACCTCAGACTCCTCAATACCACGAGGGGTTGCCTTGCCGCCCTCTTGAATCATGCGGATAAGTGCCTGCATAGCTTCCTCACGGGAACCATACTCACCGTCATAGCCGTAAGAGGCACGGAAAACCTCGTTGGTGTCTGGGTTCCAAGCGGAAAGAATGTGCTTGTAACCGAGAAGCTGTGGGGTGGTAGGAGCTGGTGCTGGTGCTGGAGTAGCTGCGTGAGACTCAGCTGGCTTATCCTCGGCTGGCTGATACTCGTACTCGTACTCCTGCTTCTCTGGAGCTGCTGGCTGCTCAGTTACAGCTGGCTTCTCCTCTGGCTTAGTCTCCTCGACCTTCTCCTCTGGCTTAGTCTCCTCGACCTTCTCCTCTGGCTTAGACTCCTCAACCTTTGGCTGGGTGATGGCTGGAGTAGATGGCTGGGTAGGAGCTGGAGCTGGCTGGTTGATTGCTACGATACCAGCAGCAGCACCGCCAGCAACGGCGACAGTAGCAACTGCCATACCGACCTTCTGAGCAACAGGAGCAGCCTTAATTGCGGAACCAATCTTAGCGACACCCATGCGCTCGGAGAATCCGTTGAAGTCCTTGAGTACCTTTCCAGCAATCTCCTTTGGCTTACCAAAAACTTGACGAACTGCGCCAGTAATCTTGTTAATCTTATAAACTCGCATAACAACTTCCTTTCTGTTCTGTGTTTCGTTGTTAAATATAGTATTACATAGCTAAATCGAGATTGCAAGTGAGATTAGCCATCTTCACAATTTCTACACAATTAGCCATCGCTGCACATAATCAGTTAGCAATATAAAATAACTATGTAAAAAGTTAGCCTTAGTTAACTTTTATTGTACCATATCAGACTGGGCAATTTACCCAGTCTTTATACGCCTAATCCTTTACAAAGCCAAAGCCCTTCATAACCGCGTCAATGAGTTCCTCAGTCCAAAAAACGTTATCTCGAATCTCACCATCGGAATCGCAAACGCGCTTTGCAAGTTCATCATCGCACTTGAGATTGTCATACGTATCAAGATACTTATTGAAAAAATCTGTTGCGGAATAATTGTCATTTCTCCCGACCGTTACATCGCCTGGTTCATCACCATAACCATCTTCCCAGCCGTAATTTTCAATACCGTAGTCAAAAAGCGACATCATGAGACTATCGGCATCAAAGTAGCCGTAATTTATATACTTGTCTTCACTAATATGTTTAGCACAAGCATCATACAAATCTCGATGATATGTCAATACCTTAAATACGTCGTCTCCGCAACAACCAAGAACCGTCACATTGAGTTTATCGGGGAGTTCAATGCACTCGTGACCGCGAATGACCTCATAAGTACGGTAATTGAGACTACAATATGCCTTAGTATCTTTGAACACCTTGTCAAGGTCAACCTTAGAATAGTCGTCGTGCATAGTAACAGACGCATTACCGAACAGCCTAATGACCTGCGGCAGACGCGCTAAAATATCACCTTCATTAAGCATAGTTGGTGAAGTCGTCTGAACACTAAACTCTGAAACGACCTTATAACCGCCGTCAATTCGCTCAATATTTGTAGTTACTAATGCATCAACGAGCGTGAAGTTGATGTATAGGACGTTTGTATGGTCAAACGTATCGTAAACATAACGCTCGCCGCAAATAATTCTCATGCAAGCAACTTCTTTAGGGTCAATATAGCAACTGACCAATGGGTCACATAAGGCGGACTCCATGCAAGAAACGCTTGGTTTACCACAGCACTCACCAATGGCTCCATCGCCACTATGGGTATTTCTGTATTCGTCCGTAACGCGTAACTCAGAATATAGCTTAACATCAAACATTTGCTCGTAAATAAATTTAGACATGATTGTTTCCTTTCGTTTGTTATCCAGTTTACACGGGGGCTAGTTAGTTGTCAACAATTTTTTTGAAAAAAAAAGTTAGCTTAAGTTAACTTTTATAGGTAAAGGAAAAAGCCTTCTAAGGGCTACCCTAGAAGGCTTAATCCATCAAGTTGAAGTCATTTGAGCCTGCTACTAAATAATTAGCTAGTTTTAGTCCTTGCGCAAACGACTGTAGTCACGTATAAATATACCACAAACTTATCATGTTTATACCGAGAATTTTAATTTTTTTTTCTGAAATAAGTTAACCAAGGTTAACTTTTAACAGTCAACGAGAAAACCCTCTAGGCGTGAACCTAGAGGGCTAAATCTTGTATAGAGTATATTACTCGTCAGACTTCCGCTTAATTCCGAAGAATGCAAGAATTGAAGTCATGATTGCCGCAATGCCGCCAATAGCTGGAGCAACCGTAGTTGCGTCGCCCGTCTTAGGAACTGGCTTAGCGGCTGGTTTAGCTGGCTCTGGGTCTGCTTCAAATACCCACTCTCCTGCGAACTCGCCATCTTTCTTATCGATGGTCAGCTCTGGTGGGAACTCCTTGAATTTCCAGGTACCGCCGTCAACCTTAACCTCGGACTTTGTTGGTTTGTTTGACTTAACCTTAGAGCCTGTGACATAGGTCTTATCGTCCTTTGGCAGAAGGTCGGTTACCTCTTTTGGAAGCTCCTTGCCAGGAGTACCACTGGTGAACTTGTAAGTTACCTTGTACTCACGCTGCTTTGGAGTCCACTCACCAGTGAACTTAATACCCTCACGCTCAATGGTCTTCTTTGGAGAATCCCACTTATTGAACGTCCAGTCGATATCAAGCTCTGGGTCATAAACTGGGTCGTTAGGAATCTTTTGAGCATCAACTGGAGTCTTAGTAATATAAGTCTTATCGTCCTTTGGCAGCTTATCCTTAACAACCTTTGGAAGCTCTCGCTTGGGGTCAGTAGACTTAAACTCGTAGCCTACTGGGTATGTGTTTGGCGTAAACTCCCACGTACCAACGAACTTAATATCAGACTTCTCAACGGTCTGTTTGTCGTGGTCATAAGACTTAAACGTCCAAGTACCATCATTGTCCTCATCCTTGACAGTCTTCTCGAACTCAGACTTAGCTGGAACCTCTGTACCCTTAGTGTACTTAGCTGGGTCAGTTGGGGTCATATCGACAATGGACTTAGGAAGCTGCTTATCTGGCGTACCACTGACAAACTCATAGGTTGCCTTATGCGAATAGCCCATAAACTTCCAAGTACCTGTGAACAGGTTATCATCGCTGTGGTCAACAGTGATGTTGTCCTTATCCCAACCAATGAACTCCCAGACACCATCACGCTCAGTATCAACAAACTGCTTCTTGGAAGCGTCAGCATACTCAGTACCATCGGCAGGTTTCTTGTCGGCAGGAACCTCAAAGCCATCAGCGGTAATTACCTCGTTAGGCTTGTACTGGTTCTCAACATTAGCTGGAGTAATGTCCTTAATACCCTGTGGAAGCTCGGAGCCGTCCTCAGCAACAAACTTGTGCTGTTTACCGAACTTATACTCAGTGTAGCTCCACTTGAGTGTAAAGGTTACATCGCCATGGTCAACGGTAACATCGTGCTTATCCCATGCAGGTTCTGCCGTCCAAACACCCGTACCGTCATTAGAGCGGAACTGGGTCTTGCCCTCTTGATAAAGTTTATCGCTTGCATCAACTTTGTTGGCTGCTGGAACCTCAAAGGTATCAGCATTAAGAACAGTGCCGTCCTCATAGCCACTTGAAGATGCAGGAGTGATAGCAGTTAGCTCAGTTGGCAGTGGAGTACCGTCAACAGACTCAAACTTATGGTTCTTAGCGTAAGAGTTAGCCTGGTATATCCAACCACGAACAAAGTGAGTGTCTGCGTGGTCTACCACAACGTTACTCTTATCCCAAGTATCATCTGCCGTCCAAACACCGTGCTCGTCAAGATACTGAACCTTGTTTGCATCATAGAGCGGGTTAGTTGAAGGTACAACATTCTCTGCTGGAATCTGGAAGGTATCAGCGTTGATAGTGTCACCATCATGATACTGGTCGTTCACCGTTGCAGGAGTGAGAGCAGTAATACCAGCTGGAAGTGCCTTATCGGTATTGCTCTTAAACTCGTGCGACTTACCCCAGAGATTCTCGTGATACTCCCAAGTACCAGTGTGAAGGACATCTGCGCGGTTAATAGTTGCGCTTGGAATATCCCAACCAATAAAATCAGCATAGCCATGTGGTATCTTAACCTGCGTCTTGCTTGCGTCATAACCCTTATCGGTTGGCTGCATGACGTTCTCAGCAGCAGGTACTAGAGGATTAGCAGCGGTAACGTTAGTACCGTCAACCAAGTCACCAACACGCGCTGGAAGTGTAGCGTTAACCTCTGCGGGTACCGCACTGCCGTCACTCATTACATACTTGTAGGTCTGAGCATAGGCATTAGGCGTAAATGCCCATGTACCGATAAAGTGACCGTTCTTATGGTCGAGTGTTTCATTCGCCTTGTCCCAAGATTTAAATGACCAAACACCATTCTTAGCATCGTCTTTAACCTGTACCTTGCTTGCGTCATAACCCTTATAGGAGGTATCTGGCTTAGAAGCATCTGGCACGGTAAAGAGGTTAGGGGTCACAGTCGTACCTGGGGTAATATCCTCAGTTGTTCCTGGTGTAAGTGTGGTAACGTCGCCTGGAAGCTGTGAGCCGTCCTCGGCAACAAACTCGTGGTCGAACTTATAGGTTGGTTGAGTACGAGTAACATTTGACTTAGATGGAACGTCGTCGGTGTGAACGGTTGCCTGGTTATTGATGATACTTGTATCAGCACTTAGGTCAGTTGCAAGCGTATCGGTCTCAAAAATAACCTTAACCTGTTTATGACCAAGCTGCGACTTATCAATGTTAACCTTGAGCTTTTGTCCCGTAGTATCAATAGTGTACTTATTTGGTGGGAGCTTTCGCCAATCAGCGGTTGATGGGTCGGCGTCCTCAGAGTCGGTTACGTACACACCCTTAACAGTTACGTTCTTGAGACGATTGTCAAGCAGGTCGTCGATAGAGAACTCGTCGATATCGTCAATAACGTCCGTACCGACTTTTGGAATAGTTGATTGAATGGTATAAACCAGTTTTCCATCTTGATATGATGCAATACGTGTTTTATCAACCTTCTTAACTGGGTCAACTGCTGGGTGCTCAACATAAACGCCGAAGTCGGTACCAGACGCGTCAGCAGAACCAGAAGTAAAGGTCAAGCTATTACTGCGCGAACGAATAGTGGCGCCTGTGGTATTGTACATCCAATCAAGACTGTTACCGCCAATAGAATTGGCTGGTGGATTGATAACCATGGTTCCGTTGTTATCGCTTGGACGTGTGAGTCGAGCCGCGAAATTACGGTTAAAAATAATCTTAGATGCCTGTGAGTCTGCATTTGGAAGCTCAAACATCTCATTCTGTCCAGCGCCGTCACCCTTGGCCTTATTAACATAGTTAATAACATCGAGGTCTCCAACTGGAACAACTAGCTTCATATCAGCTTGTGTTCCATCGGCATACTCGATAGTGTAGGTAACATCAGCTCGCATGGTATACCATGAATTCAGAGTGTTCTGCTTAGAACCCTGTACTGGGTGAACATACGGCGCCGCGTTTGGCTCGCTAGTATAGAAGTTGTAGTTAGTGAACTGAACAACTCCATTCTCGCCAGCTGCATTATCAAGCTCAGCGAACATAACCTCATCGCCTGGCTTGCTCATACGTCTCTCGCGAGTGCTGGTTGATGCATAGCTCGTGCCAGAATAGTCAATAGCATCATAGTAAACACGATTAACCTTCATACGAACGTTAGTCTGCCTACCAAAGTAATAGCCAGTGTTCTTAAACAGAATCTCAACTGGATTGTCAATCACGATATGGTCTTTAGACTTATCAATCTGACTTGAGAACTGAATAATGCTGGTTGGCGCCCATCCGTTACCTGGTTGACTAAAATACGCTGAAGAATCAAACGTGTTAATCTGCGTAGTCGGGTCTTTGTGAATGACCTCATAGTCATTCATATTCAGATTAAGTTTTTGGAGCTTTAGCTTAGCTAAGTCAACATTAGTTGTCTTAATCTGAGCCGTTGGTGTAGTTTCCGCATAAGCGTATTTAGCCACACCAGACACGTTTGACAAAAGCGTAGCTGCCATGAGACCTGCGACAATTGCACGTCTACCAGGACTGTTGTAACGTTTGTCCATATATTCCTTTCTATTTGTGAACATTATTACCAACATATAATTATACCGCATAACAAAATTTTTAGCAATATGAACATTTCTCGCAATAGAAATACACGGCTAATTTAACAGCTGAAACGCTGTATACCGCCGTGGGACAAATTTTGCGAGGTGGTTTTATTGCAGATAACTATTTATTCGGGTAATGTCGTATACGTGGCTTAAAATTGCTCTCAAACGGTCAAATTTTCAAATGCCGCGTCTAAATATGTGGTATACTGGCTTTGTTGTTAATACAGTCTATAGATTGAGAGGATTATTATGGATTATGATGAGCTTGTAAGTGATATTGTTAAACAGGTTCATGTTCGTTATGAGGACTATGTTGATTATCAAAAGTCAAATGGTCTGGACGTTGAGCCATTTGACGCAATGGCTGAACAACTGCTTGAAGATGAAGTAACTAACAGCATCATTTATTACAACCAAATGTGGACAATCATCGAGCACACTTGTGATGATGTAAACGAACTTTTTGATACTGGATTCGCGACGTTTGATGAAACTTCACCTTACGGAGCGTTCTTGAATGATTGTGCCAACAAACTAGACCTTTACTAATTGATAGGAGTTATTATGAGTTTTGAATACACTGATTTGGTCAGAGACGTTTCCGACCGTACAGCAGATGATTATCAAGAGTATCTTGATAACCTTGAGCCAGATGAGGACGCACAAGACCCGTGGGAGTTTGCGTCAGATGAGTCTCTGCATCAGAACATTGAGATTGTTCTCATCCCAAGTCACGCGGTCTGGACGGTTATCATGGAACACTGCTCAAACGAGTACGAAGTATTGTCTGGCGATGCTCCAGACTACGATGGTGAGTCAGCCTACATGTTGTTCTACGATGACTGCATGAACGAGTTTGTGGAGCAGATGAGATAATGAGTTGTTACAGTGACTTAGTAGATAACGTCGCGACGCTTATGAAATATTGGTATGAAAATGAAGTAAGCGACTGCTATAAAGAGGGAATGTCTGCGCCTACACCGAGGGAATATGTAATCACTACGGATTCTATGGACACCGCCATCAAGCGCACACTTATTTCGGATGACGATATTATGTGCGTCATTGCGGAGCATATCAGTAACCCATGGGACGTTATGAACGGTGGAGAACCCGACTATGACTGCGGCGACGACGCCTATGTTCGTTTCTGGTCTGATTGCGCCAAGGCGTTTTACGATGAAGTTAACCCAACAATATCGACAATGATGAATAACGACCATTGGAATGATTAGGAGATACTTAATGCGTGATTATAATGACTTGGTAGATGGTGCTGTTTCCGTGTTGGAGCATTGGTATCAAGGTTCTTTAGATGAGTGCCATAAGGCTGGAAAGCCAACACTTAATCCGAGAGAATACATTAGCAATGACAGTGGATTTCTGGATAGGCTCATTAGCAACTGTCTCGATTCGGAAGAGAATGCTAAATGCGTCCTTGTAACGCACCTTCTCAATCCTTGGGGTGTGTTGAAAGGCTATAGTCCAGATTTTGACGGCGTTAGCGGGATTACTCGTTTTCGAAATGATTGCGTAAAAGCCTTTTGTAAGAGAGCCAATTACGTGTATGAGCATGACGGGAGGTAATATGACAATTAACCAACTTATTGACGATATTCTTGATGAGTTCGAAATTCGTAAACCATATAAGGACTTCGATTTACCTCTTGGAGAAGCGGTGGCTAAAAACCAAAACATCGTTCGAGATATTATTTCCAAAGAAATTAACGATGATGTTGCGCTAATGTTGTTTGAGCACTATTGCTCAAATATGGTCGAAGCAATCAACGGTTATGTGCCGACAACGCGAGATAACGTAGATATTCTTACGGCATTTCTGTATGATGTCTGCGATGAAGCTGACAAGCGTGTAGATAACAAGGACTAAATTTGTAGCTAACGTGTTTTATAGCACGTTAGCTATTTTTATATCTAAAAAGTTAGCCTTGGTTAACTTATAAATTTAACCTAGCAGCAATGGTAAAACGTGGTACACTTTATCTGTTAGCAAAACACCAAACAAAGGAGTTAGTGAATAAACATGGACTCAGAACTTGCTAAGGTAGTTTCAGATATCCTAAATAGATTAAGCTCAGCATATGATGAGTATAGAGAGGATTACCCCCTCAAGGGCAAAGTCAAATTTAGCGATTTTATTGAAAGTAATGAGCGCGCAACAACTCAAGCGATTGAGGAATACATTAAGTATTACGGAATTAGTGACACCGTGGTAAAGTTTCTCATTACCAATATTCAAGACGTGGCATTTGAAGGCGCTCGACCGCTATATGCTCACGGGTATACGATTTACGAAGAACTATATTATCTAGTTTCCCTTGCATCACATTTTTATGACTAACGTTAAAGGTGGGCGCGTTTTCTATAGCGCGCCTACTATTTTTGTATCTAAAAAGTTAACTTAGGCTAACTTTTATTGCTAATTTCAGCAATCGATGTCAAAAACTAAGGCACGAAATCGATTTTAAGCGACGCAAAATAATTGATTGAATAATTAACCGTCTGAAATAAAACGGTACCTTAGAATCGCTCTCAGACGGATTTAGAAAATTACACGGCGTTTTACCTGCGGCTTTGCCGCACAAAAATGCGCCGATTGCGCTAATCTGAGCGTCAGAGTATAATGTATCACGTAACACATACATAGAAAGGAATTTCATGGATAGACCGCCCGTATTGGGTAAGAAAGTCGCCATTTATCTCTCTGGTAAAGCCAAAATGAATGGTGCTTATGGTAAATTGCAAAGGTGTACTATTCCGCTCCAAGAGCGATTGGCGCGTGCATTTGTTAATCTCGATAAGCTCGACGCAGATTTTTACATCGACCAGTCAATCGTATTTGACGAAGCAAAACAGAAAATGCTTCGCGGCGTGCGTAAGGGCGAATACAGCATTATCTTCACCGTCAACAATGCACTTGATTTGAATGACTGGAACGCCATGCACAGGTTTGTGCGCATTGTCGAAATGGACACTAATCTACTCACAGGCGAAACCACTGCGGGCAAGCATGCAAAACTATTGCTACCCGATGAGGTGCGACTTAATGTATTGAACGCGCGTAAGCTAAAGCAGAACCGCCCATACATTTACACCTCAACGTTTAACTATGCGACAAATGAAATCGAGATGCCCACACGTCTTGAGGAAATGTATCTGGCAAGTGGTTACAAGACCAAGATTGATATTGACCTCGACCACACAAAGGTTTGGTTTGGCTCAATTCTCTTAAACTCCGCTCTCAATGGCGAGTGTCGATACATTTTCCTACAAGATTTTGAGCATACACACCCAGACATTTTGAAAAAGCTACTAGAGTTAGACAAGGCTAACTTAGTACACATACGAGCACTCACGTCAAAGTATGTATGCTTTAGCCACCTTCCCGAGATTGATTTAGACGCAAGAGCCGTGGCTGGCAAAAGCTGGTTACCGATTGACGATAATTATAATCTTGAATGGGTACAAAGTGGCGAAGGCGACAGAGATATCATCTATGAGCTTGAGCAACCACCTCGATTAGAGAATGGCAAAGAGGTTTACCCACAACCACTAAAGTTTAGAAAGCTCGCTGGCTTTTAATTACAAGCGCATCATCTACGGATGGTGCGCTATTTTTATATCAATTCTCAATGTATTAAACGATATTGAAAAATACAGAGACGAAGCCATTTTCAAAGCCATTTGCAAAATAAAAAA
>FLSH01003519.1_pt1 | contig 69850 bp, 107 predicted proteins | sample 1550441 | NCBI WGS metagenome assembly FLSH01 (sample SAMEA4031756, study PRJEB14383) | metagenome | biome: human; feature: oral; material: saliva | place: Philippines | collected 2014 | reverse complement strand
CGATTGTAGATAACGATTGTATATCCAATTGCATGATACATATGTATTGATGTGTATGGTTTTAAAACATATAGATAATACATGGGTTTATGGGTGTTATGTATGGAACAAAAGTATACGACATTAGTATAGACCATTGTTTGTATTGGGGTATGCAGCATTAGTATGTACATTGGTTTGTTATATGTGTGTCTTGGGTTTATCGTTATATCACCGCCCCCCAGTTGAGAATGGTTCTCCTTTTGGAATTTCTAAATTTTTCGATGTATGTAGTCCCCTATGATTGGACTGCATAAGCCTATAACATTAGTACATAGCACTAGATACAACCAACGGCGAACGCTAAGGCAATGTAATAGAATACCCATATTAATGCATTCATTATCAATCATTATCATTTACAATGGTCTGTATCGTGGGTTGTTATATGAATGTATGTTTATATGTTTATATTTATGTTTGTCGATATATTGGCTATGGTTATGTATATCGAAAGTTTTCAATCTAGGCTGTTATGCGTTTAAATCATGTTTATTATGAGTTTTTGTAATTGGCTTGGGCGTATTCTATATTGGGACTTAAAGCGTCCCACGTTGGGCGAAAGTTGTCCCACGTGTATTTATATATACTGTAAAACTCTATAGTACATACCACACCCCCACGTGCACCCCAAAGCACACACCAAAGCCACACCAAAGCACACACAACAAGTCATACATCAATAGTATACATCAGTACATACACAAGATACATTCTATTGATGATAACAATTATCATATAGCCGTGTTTATTTCTTGTGTCTTTTGCATATGTACATATAGGGTTTATATGTTTTCAAACAATGGATATATAACGATTGTATAGATTGATTGTATAAAACGATTGTCGTTATAACCGCCTGTAGTCGTTTGTATAGAGCGATAGACCGCCAACGTATAAACACACGTGAAAACCGCCACAAGCACCATACAGGGCAAATAACGCAACTTTTAGATGATAACAATTCTCATTTATCTATGGTTTACGCTGGCGTTATCAATTGTAGATAGTTTTCACCCTCATAAATATCTGTTAGAATAAAACTACTACCATAATTAAAAATATCTGTAATCTTTTCTAGAGGTGTTATAAATGTTTGACCACTTCTATTCCAATATTCTAAATCAGCAACACATGAAATATAATATCTATCCTCCATGGCTTTATATTCGCTTAGAATAAAATCAAGGTCATATTGTGCTGTTTCATTAAGCCAATCAGAAACATGACCATCTGACCACTCCGCTATATCCTCAATGTTCCAACACTCTAAAAATTCCACATCTTGCCAACTTTTAAAGCCTTGAAACTTTGCAAAGTTATCAAGATAATAATAATTTGAGTTATCAAAAATATGTTTTTCTTTTGTTGTATCGATATGTAAATTCATTGTTTTATGTTCCTTTTATTTTTTAGTATGTAATAATATCAATTATTTTTTGAGGTTGTTCGTATTCTTTAACCTCTACAAATTGCCCTATTTGTAATTGTTCCGTCGTTAACTCATCGAATTTATAAGAGTATTCAGATTTATATACCTTGAATATATCTTGACAATCTGTATCTATAATTGACTTATCGGTAACAATCTTATAACGTGGCTTACATACTGCTATATAGTTGAGTCCGCCGTTACATTCAACGGCTTTATAAAAATCATAATCATCGGAATATTTTCGATTGTATTCCGTATGACATAATTCATAGTTATTATTCAAGTGTTCACGACCAACGATATAAAAACGTTTGCGTGTTTGTGTATTGTGGTATTCGTTGAAATTTACGCACATTTCTATGTATTGCATATTATACCTCCATTAGTCAAAACAATAAATATCTTCATAGCTTGCATCTTGTGTAATATCATAATCACACCAATAACCGCAAGTGTTATAAATAAAGTCCGCTACATCTTGCGGAATGTTTCCCCACTCATCATGATTATTATTCATAGAATTATAATAGTATTCATATGTTTTATTATTGAATACTACCGCTACATTATAGCGTGTTCCAAAGTCCCCACATGATGTATCGGAAATTATAACACCTAGAGGGCAATTGTTATATTTACCCTTAAAAGTCAACAATGGTTGATGATACCCTCCGCCATTGTTTTGCTTATTTTCATTGAAAAAGCCGTTTTGTTCTACTTCTGTATGAATACCGCCATTAGTACGCAAGATTTACCAATACTCTTAAAATTGATTTATTTGCGTTGTACGGCGTTTTGTATCGTTTGCATATAATCATAAGCGAAAACTTTTAGAGATACCATACAAGCGAATATAAGCAATTTTTATTTGAGAATTATTCTCATCTACCCAGCTGGTGGCAGCAATTCTCAATAAGTAAACCTAAATGAGAATGTATGAATAAAACAAAGGGCGGTATACATCAGTATACCGCCAATAGATTAATAATAAAAATCTATAACGTTAGAACGTTCAAGATTGAATTTTATATAATCTCTATATAATTCTTTTTGTTCGTTCGTTCCGTACTCATCACGATTTTTAGACCATTCCCATTCTTGCCAATCAATATAGAAATTCTCATCATATCGAAAAGTACGGAACCACATAGAGAGATAATCTAATTCGATAAAATTAGGTAAATCGTTACAAGGTTCATCTAGTAAATTGTCAATATATTCATAGAAATTATTATATACGGAAAATTGTTCATTATATACACCCTCTATTGCCTTTTCTATGTCTACATCGTTAGAAATTAAGATATAAAATACATTTTTTTGACAATTGTCAAATGTTTGTATCATCTCAAGATATTCCTTTATATCTGTACATTTATTTCTTTTTAAATCTCTACCGATAGACAATAACTCTTTAAATTCCATAATTTTATATACCTCGCTACGCTAATAAAAAACTAACACTCATAACCATAACCAAACAAACGGCGGTATAAACCCTTTAATGCTAGAAAGTAATAACTTTCAAGCATTTCAAACAAAGAATTATCTTGCGACATCTCGCCACATTCAACTCTATAGTTTAACTCATCAAGTAAAATCCCTTTTAATTCTGCAATTTGTTCCGTACGTTTCATAATAATATAATTCCTTTCGTATCATCTAAAATTATTTCAATAAATTATTTCTTGCGTTTTCTGTTCGTTTGATAAAACAAACTAACAACGCTAATAATACTATAGTCAATTTTTTACCGCCTTTTCTAGCCATATAGGTAATATACCACTAAATGCATAAGATATTCTATTGTTTTTAATCATGTTTAAAATATCAGGAATGACATAAGATATATAATATAATCTGTCTAGGTAAACATATAGCCGTTTTTCAAATGTATTAAAGTCGATATATTCGTATCTATTGCCATTTGCAGTAATAAAACAATATTTATTACCTTGTACAAACATATGAATATCATAGTCATGATATAATAATGTATGTATTTTATCAAATCGAATATAACTTATATAGCTACTTTCCGCATATGTTACTATCTCATAATCTTGTGATAACTCATGTATAAAATTATTTAAGTTTATAACTTTATGTATATTGTCTTTAGTTTTCATTATTCAACCTCTTTTATAAAAGTACCGTCAAGCGTATATAATTCATTTTCACATTGATATATAATATTTTTTTGTTGATATAATATCTCTATTGCCAATTCTCTTATTAAGCCTTGACGGTAAATATCTAATAATTTACCTTTGAGTATATTAATCTGTACCGCTTGCGGTAATTCGTGGAATTTATACATAGATTTAACCTCTTTCAATAATACGATGTAAAACGCTATTTTCAACTTTTGAAATCGTCAATGGTTGATACTCATTGATAAACATATTTAAATATTTTGAGGTGGTACGACTATAAAAATTTTCATCTTTATACAGTGTATCGTTTTCATGGTCGTATACTGCAATTAATGTAGAATACGATTGAAATGCAGTAAATCTATCATATTCTATAATAAATTGGTTAGCGACTTTGTTGCCCTCTAAATTATTAAAACCAATTTTCTTAATATTGGTAACTTTTGCATAATCAATAAATTTTGAATAATCTTGTAACCATGCACATAAGCAATCTAAACAACACATTTTCATTTTTTACTATTCCTTTCAAATAACTATGTCTATCTGTTCGCAAGTCCGCCACATCTTAACGGCGGTATATCTATATGTAGTTATTTAAGACCTAGGGTATTTGTTCCCCTACATATATAATACCACAATGGCTATAAATTGCAAGTACTAAAATAGAAATTTACAAAAATATTTTTCTATTGATTTTTCATAGTACTTAACCCATCTTAAAAGGATATATATAAATACCATAGATATAGTCTTTTGTCAAGCATTTTTATTATACATCGAATAAATTCAATACATAAATGAGAAACATTCTCAAATAAAAGTTGCTTAAAATAGTCTATAAGACACCTCTAAAAGTTTTCGCTTATGATTGTATGCAAAAAGGCAAAAACGCCGTAGAACGCAAACAAATCAATTCTATAGGGTATGTCTAAATGAGAATACGGCGGTTGTCTTTTGTATGTATACATAAATAGATTTTTTGTGTTTTTGTGGTGGATACCGTTGTATATCTAATGTTTTCGATGTGTTTTTGACAAATAGTATCACTATTAATTAATACCTAGAAAAATCAATATAGCGGTACACAATAGATATACATATACAAACAATTGCATGCAATTTATTATAGGGTCTATGCTGGTGGTGGTCGTACAATTATATTGCACGCAACAGAATTATAACAGATGATTTTTCATATGAACAGTTATTCATATGTTGTATACATGAATGTATGCTCATGTGTTCACATATGACATATAACATTGGTTGTATACAATTTAATTGTGGTGTTCCGCTGGTTTTGTCCTATTGAGAATGTTTATCATTTGCCCAGCGGTATATGATGATGTCTATTATATACGTACATTCTTATATGTTTTGTCTATGGTTTACCGCTTGCGTGAAATTTGCGTTTTTATTATGAGTCTTATAATTATGATTGCGTTCAATTGTTTGTAACATTGGTATAATTTTATGTATTCCAATTGTATGCAACTATATCAAAAACATTTGATATAAATATATTGAATTCCTTCGATTGATTAAAACGCATGATAACATTACAAAAAGTAATCCATGGAATTGTCGTGCGTGCAGCGTGTGGCAACCGATTGAGAACGCATTGAGAATGACTTGGGCGGTCAACTAGAAATACCGATGGAAAAACAAATAGATATATCGAAAAGTATGAATACACATATATACATATAAAAATGGTGGACATATGTAAATATATATGTATATACAAATATAAAATCCACGGTGATTATTATTGTTTATTATATATCCGTGGCAACATATGTATATATAGATGTAAAAATTCCGTGGAGATATACGAAAATTGATTTATTTGCGTTATACGGTGGTTTAAATATGTAGGGTATATAAACATACGTGGCAACCCATAGATGCACCGTAGAACGCCACAGAATGAATTGTATAAGTATTATCGCCACAGAATATCATGTGGTTGATACATAGGTTGCATCATATGGTCATACGAACGGTATTGATTATGGTTGTCACGTATGGCATATTCCGTGGTATTAATCATGGATGCAACGTGTGATGCGGTCAACATACTCATCATGTGAAATATATTATATACCGACAATGATGTTCGGTATGTGCTTATGTATATATTATATGTACGCACCATAGACAATTCCATAGATGCAACACATGAATGAACACGTGAACAGTCATTCATATGTATGGACATAAAAAAGACCACGGTATCGTGGACAATGGTCACACCATGCGGTGGTGTTTGCATTATATACCGTGGTTTAGATGAAATGGTTGTCGGTGGTTTTGACTACACAACGAGTTAATGAAGGTGGTTTTTGTTTTGTTTTGTAGTTTGTTAGACGTATTATAGAGGTGATTATTAGATTGACTAACCACCGACAAACACATTGTAGCACACAATATTTATTATGTCAACACACAATTTGAAAATTCTGCGTTTTATTTTTTGGTTTTTAATTTTTTGGAATTGGGTTTTCCATTGTTGGATTACAATATTTTGCAAACACGATATTGTTCAATAGAACCATCCATTGATTGGTAAATCTCTTGTTTGCCATCGTCACCAAACACAACGCAATACGAATGTGTCAGCCAAATCACTCCAGCTTTATTTAGCTTACTAACAGTACCAAAGCGAATACGTTTGTTGCTGCGGTCGTACCCAATCACGTCACCGACCTGTATGTGACCAGCTGGTGTTTGTAGCATTTCGATTTTGACATCTGCTTGTGAGTTTGATTCCGTAGATTGCAACTTTTCGACCATATCCAATAATTTATTCCGTTGGTCAATCAAACGTGAATTTTGGTTTGCCAATAATTCCATCTCCAGTTGATACCGCAATGGCATTTTTGGTTTCTTATTTTTGGGTTCTACAACGGCTGCACCTTGGTCTGTAATATCCATTATAAGTCCTCCTTGGTGACGTATTCTACGGTAGTAATTTCTTTTGGGAAAACCTCATAGAAATATGCACTTTCATAGTCACCCATAGAACTGTGTTGTGTAACTGTTAAACAAAAGTATCGACCATCGTCACACTCATAGATATAATCTTTGGTATGATAGTACTCGTCTACATCCACCAGCTTTTCATCAATCTGATTTAAAAACTCTGGCGTATCCCAGATTATTTCTGGTAATAATTCTGGGTTTCCATCTTCCATAAGTAATTTATCTAAAAGTTGTGTTTCCGTATGTGTCATATTATTTTTCCTCCGCTATTCAGCTAACATAAACCATTTTTTTAAAAATGTTTCATTTGTAGTTTTAATCAACGGTTTTTCAGTCAAAAAAGAAGTTGTAACACTTTCAACCGTAGTGGTTAGTGTTTTTGTTGGTGGCGTTGTTTCAATACCATCGTATAACACTTGTTTTTCAACCTGTAGGCGTGTTCCACTTGGTAATAATTCTTTCAATTTCTCTACCGTGAAATCTTGGGTATGATACCATTTGTTTGGTTCTAAGGCGTTTTCTGGTTGCTTCGGTGGCAATTCTGGTTGTTCCTCTAGTAACTGTAGGTTTCTCTCACCAGCAACCCATGCGTTTTTACAATCGACACCATCGACTGCAACCGTGGCATCCCATCCCAAGTTTTTGTCGTCTAAATCAACAACGTAGCTACGAGAACAATCAACGCCCTCCATAGGCAATCTGACGATTACGCCTGTGCGTTTATCTACTGTGCCTTTGGAGATGATAACGTGGTCACCGAGTTTGAATTTGAACGGTTTAATCACACGTGGCTCATCTGGGTCAACCGTTGGTTCTGGTGCTTGTGTTTGTAAACAATGACATTCATCATCCGTAGTATCAGTTGATTGTTCTTCCATAGCTTCCACCAGTTTGTCTGTATATAATTTAAATTCTGTAGTATCAAATGGTTTGTCTTCCAATAAACACATTAGTATGCTACCTCTTAGGTATGCAACATAGTCGCTCTTGGTAAAATTTTCTTCGATAATGTCTAAGTATTCCATGTGTTTTCCTCCTAGGGGTTAAAATCGTGTTAAATAAACTTCGAACCAACTTTCTCCACTCATAGGTTCTACAATATCAATAATATCTTGCAGCGTATCTAGTGATATTCGATAAATAAGACCTTGTGTTTCATTACAATCTTTTAGATAAGATTCTTTGCGTTGGTGTGCATCAGATAACCATTTATATAAAAACGGAATATCCACTTGGTGTTCTCCTTTAGTCCAGTCCAAGTTCTCATTGGCATACTGTTCTATTTCTGTTACTAGAAAACTGTAGTGCAGATACGGACATCGTTTGTTCTTTTGAAAAATATAAACTTCCATGTGTCCTCCATTGGTTAGAATACTTTAATTATGGATGTGCATGGGAACTTTTCTTGGTTGTCAAGTTCTGTTGTAGCAACACCCATGTTGCAACCCATGATTTTCATACAAGATGATAACGTGACATATTCGTTATCCATTTCTGTGACTTCACCGATAAATACGCCAGAGTATATCTTTACGATAACGATGTTGCCGACCGTATAATCATTTTGGGTCACCTTGCTATGGGGTAATGGTATAGAACCATACAATTGCTCCACAAGTTCATTGCGTTGTTCCAACAGTTTGTCCGCTCGTGCGACAACCAAGTCAAAATTCAGTTGTCTATATGCTTGTTCTTTGGTTTTATACATTTTGTTCTCTCTACAACTCTTGTTTAATATATACAGAATTTGCATTACTTATATTAATACCAGCGACATCTTTGGCATTTTCATATTCGTTGTCAAAGATGTAAAACCCCTGACTGCCATAAGATTCTGCAACGATACTAGCTTTAACCTCTTGTAGTGTCTTTTCTGTTTTAAATCGGATGGCTTTTTGTTTGTCACCATAACAATCGTATTCACCAAAACTAGAAACAATGGTAATATCATCGAAACGTAAAAGCGATGGTTCGCCCAAGTCTTCAATCAGTTCCAATACTTGATTGCATAAATCTTTAGTGTCTTCCATTGGCTTACACTCCTTTTCGTACTCCTCAAAGAACCGAGTCCATTCTTCTTCAGTTGTCTTATTCACTTCTTCTAACAGTCGTTGCCAGAAGTCGCCTGTTGGTGGTATCGGTTTCATCATCTGATTATCCCCATAACTGATAACATAAATAGCATACAGGCGATACACACTAAGAGTAATGCAACTGCACCATACAACGGTATATATCTAGTGCCGTATTCAAAACCACCAATGATTTTAACTGACTTTTGTTTTATTGCTTCGGTCACCCATTCATTGTTTATCTTTTGCCATGACCTGTCGGAATACAGTTCATTTAATTCACACTTGGCATCCCCTAGTTGCTTACGCAACAACTCAATTGTGGCATCCTTAGCGATAATCACTTGGTTTTGGTCTTCGATGGTTTTTATCAATTGTTGTGTATCCATATATGTATCATGGGTGGTTATTCCAACCACCCCTCCTCGGCTGACGCCTGTAACAACTCATCCTCAATTTGACAAATGAAGTTATATTCTTCGTCCGTAAATTGGTCGTCACGTTTGACCCAATGCATCGTTGGTTCACCATCGAAAATACCGTGACTATGGGAATAGTGTGTCAACATACCGTTGTTTCTATAGAAAAACAACTCAGTAGTTTGTTTGACAACATCGTATTCTTTGCGTTTACGATTGAACGCTAACATATGACCATCATTTGTATTTACAACATATGTTTCATAGTTGCCCTTAAAGAAATCTGGTGGCAGTAAACGATATACGTTTTCCACACGATACATTACTTGGCTAAAGGTTCTGTATGACAATGTTCTATTCCTCCGTTTTCTTATCTGCGTTATCCGTATGATTTTCAATGACTTTTTCATGTTTGTTCGCAAGAGTGGCACATTTGTCAATGACTTTGTTCATGCCAGCGACAATAGATGTCACGACTTCATCAAGTTCTTTAATGGCACGTTTGACATTCTTTAAATCATCTTTAGTGAGAGTTGATGTGTCTACATCATTAATCAACTTGGGAATGTCTTCGATTTTCTTGATGGCTTTCCATTCTGTGATTTGTTCCTGTAGTTTTTCAACGCTTAAGGCATCTTGTTGCAACACATTGAGAATACCCTTGTAGATAGACAAGCGTAACGTATTGAGTTCTACATTGGTATTATCTTTATTCATCTCAATGTTACTTGCTAGGTTTTCAACATAATGTGCCAATGGATAACCACAAGTGGCATCCAATAATAAATTCCGTGGTGTGTAGCTTCGATTTGACAATGTTTCTTCCTCCGTGTGTTAAATGATTAATTTTTGGTTTTCTGCAACGGCATCGTATAATTCTTGTGATGCAGAATCGTAATCCCATTTAAAAGCATTGTTCGCAAGATTCCGTGCAGACTGCAACTCTAGTTCATCTAATGGGATTCCTCGTGCAGTTTGTTCACGCACCCATTTGGCACGAGAACGACAATCTTTTGCGATTTGTGCGACTATATTCAATGTTCTACCTCCGTAATATATTCATCATCCCATCATGTATTGGGTTTAACATCCTTGGCTAAGATGCGTTGACCATCAATATTTATGTATGCGTTTTCTTCATATACGTATGTTCTATGTGCTTTAGACAATTGTTTAACTGTAATGTAAACCATGTTTTCCCCCTATCGTGCAGCCTTTGTTTTTGCATATTGTTTTCTACTATGGTAGCGACCACTACACTTCGGACTACAGAATCTGGAGCGTTTTTGTGATGGTACAAACAGTTTGCCACATTCATCGCATACACGTGATGACAAGTCAATTGGCTTATAGTTTCGACTGCCAATGATAACACGTGTTGTCTTCTTTAGTGTTTTCCGTGGTTTCTTCCGTAATTCGTTCGGATGTTTCTCATAGTATTGTTTGACGGCTTCTTTGGGGTCACTTTGGACTCTCCAGCCATCGAAGCACTTTAGGTGTTGTAAAAACTCTGGTAAACTTGCCAATTGTGTCACCCCCAAATTAAAACGTAACGCTTTTCTTGCAACCAGTTGTTCGGTCGTATCCAATGGATTCATAACCAGCAGCAAGTGACTTTTCGTAGTTTTCAACGAACAATCGCAAGTTGACATATACGTATGGAATGTTGTTGTCTAACGCATCGTTCAACAATTTATGCGTCATAGTATTGAACATTTTATTCAACAAGTCTGCATCAATCCGACTCACTGGAATGTGAATTTTCATGTTTGACAGTTCATTGTCCAAAATAATAACATCTGCCGTTTTAGCATTAAAGATAAATGTTTTTACGAATGTTGTTGTTGTTTGATTTGAAAATTTGAATAACATAATTTCCTCCTAAAGAATAATAAAGAATAAATTCTTACGTTTTACTTTTTGTTTCTGTAATCATTATATCATATTTAACGATTGTGTCAAGTATTAATTTGAGAATTTTTAAATATTAAACCCAGCGTTTTGTATCAACTGTTTTAACCAACCTGTTTCATAAAAGCTAATCAGCACTTTTAGTTTGCCAGAAGTAGCAACTGATACTTTGTTAAAGTCAATTGAGTAACCTCCCCAGCTGCACATACGAATACGCACATCATACTGTGGATAATCCTTTTGTAATCTCTTTAATAATTCCTTTTGTGTTTTCATAATTCCTCCTAAGGGTAAATAAAAAACCGTATGGCTAATGTTTCAACTAAGGCTTATTCCCTGTCGTTGATTACATTATACCATACGGTAGTTTTGTGTCAAGTATTTATTTTGAAATTTACAAAAGTTGTTTACTTAAAGAATTTATCCCATAGTTCTTCCCTAAGTAAACCATCATAACCACTATAATCAAAATTACGTACAAACGATGGCATCTGTGCGTTTCTAAAGTACATCTCTTGTTGTCGCATGACTTCTTCCGTTGGTTCGTACTGTGAGCGTTCTTTAGACCGCTTTAGACACGTTTCAACATCGGTATCAAACCGCTTATACCACATTTGATAATCGTGTATATCACACAAGTCTTTTAACAACTTCATTTCTTTATTTAGAACGTCTTGTGGTAATGTATTTGTGTTGTCATACACGATAAAATCGCCAGTACGCATACGGCATGAAATTGCGTATAATGACATCTGGTGTGCAGCACGTTCCACATCTGGGTCAACCAATAACTTACCATATCGGAACGCATAATGTTTTCCACCGATGATGTCACGAATCTGGTCATATGATACACACCAGTCAGTCAACCCATGCTCTTTCACATAAGTTGACTTGCCACTGGCTGGTAAACCCCAGAGAACCAATAGATTGTATCTATTGAACTCCATGTTTACTCACTCCGTATTGCTCGCATATGTCAACCACAGACATCCATTTGTCTGGTCTACCGATACCATCTGAACATCTGACAGACACAATGTTTTTATCTTTGTCAACACGCATATCAGTCGACACAAGCAATGAATCTTTATTATTGGCTTCTAAAAATTTATCCATAAGTGATACTGCGATATTGACTTGCGTTTGTAAATCAAGTGATTGTCGTTTGGCATCGTCAATGGTATCTTTAATAGTGTTCATTGGAAACTCACCAATCTTTTTAAAGTTGTCTTGTCTTTCGTATGGCAAGGTATACGTTGAGTTTGCGTTAAACCCAAAATAACACCCAGTACTATTGCTTGCTTGGGCGACAATCCATGTATTCCCAGATTCACATGAGATAATGTCACCACATTTAAACTTTGGTTTCATTTCTTTTGCTCTCCAATCTTATGTAAAAAATTCATAATAGAATCAATTTCCAAATACTTGTTTGACTCTTTAATAAAAACTACACGATTATTCCGTATGTTTCCATATTTTTCATCACGATTAATTCGATACGTTTTTAAGTCACCACGTTTTAACATGAGTACACGCATCTGTAATGGTGACACATAGTATACAATGGCTGGTAAACCGTTTACATACACTAGGTCGCCACGTTGAAAATCATGTGTGTTACTCATAATCTTCCTCGTCTTCCTCGTAGTCAGGTTCTTCTTCTTCGATGTCACATACAGTAACTTCTTCGACTTGACCATCTACATCGTATCCACAAGGGGATGTATTGATGTCAAAACAATCAGTTAAATCAGATGCAATATCATACGCTTCTTCTAAGGATGATGCGGTAATCCGTGCTTCGCCATAGAATGTGCCACTATATGTGACATTATAAACCTTTTGCATGACGTTACTCCGTATCAACAAGAACTTTGCCTAGGGCAAGAACAATAAGAATAATCCCTAGTACGATACTTAATTTAACAGCAATCCAGAATATCATGGCGACTGTTGCAAAATCAGTCACATAGAATTGTAACAGATACAATACAAAGGCAATACCTGTGGCAAGCCATGCAAGTTTTGTAGCCACGGCTACCAAGGCGATACCAATACTACCGAGAATACCGATAACAACCAACAGAATGTTTTTCAAAATATTCATTATTTATTCTCCGCTTTCCGTAATTCAATAACAACAGGTGTCTTCGGTTGTTTTTTATGCGTTGTAAAATCGCACGAGGTTTCTTTACAACCGTTACACATCCCAAGCATTTCCAAATTTACCAACGATGGATAAATTGTGTTTAATTTGTGGTAAATCTCTCGTGCCACTTGTTGGTGTTCCGTAGATGCTCGCTTACATAACCGCTTGGGTAAATACTCCATCCAAGTTCTAAGCGAACCACTTACGGTCATTGTCACGTTTGTTGCTAATGGCAACACATAGGCTGCAACTTGGTACGGCACATTAGCATCAATCAACCGTCTGTATTCCAGAATTTGATTTTCGATTAATTTATTCATGAGTTGACCCATGTCGGTTGAAATCTCTGGATGTTTGGTTGAATCAAACCATGTGGAATCCGCAAAGTCTGTGCCACGTGTAGATTTGACCGTGAAAGACAAATGTCTGTGTCGTGTAATTTGTGCAAGGCATTTTTGCGACATTTCAATATCGAATGTTACCAGCGTGTGTTCCAATAGTGATAAATGACCGCTATGGACGGCTCGCACCAATGCATCCACCCCAAGGGTTTTCCCATAGCATTGACCCATTGCGTGTGCAGCCGTATCAAGCGGTGTATAATTCTGTAATGTTACTTGCATGTGTTCCCCCTAGCGATAAACGATGGCGTATTCGGCAGTACCACCATTGGCAAGACCAGCAGTAAATACCGAGTGAAATTGCCATCCATCTTCAAATAATTCATTCAATTGGTCTTCTGTGGTACTAATGGTGCTTGTGTTTAATAGAAAACATTTGTATTCCGTTGCGTGTTTCATTTGCATAACTTTTCTCCCAAATCTTCTTGAATCACTTGAATTAATTCCCAAAAAGCGTTGTTATAGAAATGTACTTGACTCCATGTTGGGATTGGTACAGAACTATAAGCGTTTTCATGTTCTTTAACGACATCAATCAGAGTTTTGATTTTAGTTTTGTTGATTCGTTTCATCTAATCGTCCTCAACAAGTGTAATCCCAAGAGTTTGTTCCATTAGGACAACCAAAAGCCAAAAGGATTCACTATAGAAGTTTATATCTTCTTCCCTTGATTCTTCAAACGTATAATTTTCTTCGGTTGCCTTTACGTTATTGATTACCTGTTTGGCTTCGTCTATGTATTTTTCAATCATGGTGTCACCATATGGAACGCAATCAAACCACCGATGTTTACAACAATAACCGCAATCAAATACCAAAAGATTTGTTTGTGGACTCTACAAAGGCGTTTAAACAAGAAATCCGATTGTTCTTCTAATGTAGAAATACGAATGTGTTGTAATTTGTTTAATTCGGTTGACCTGTCAATGAGTGACGCTTGTTCTCTCAATAGCGTGGCTTGTGTTGACAACGACCGTGCCACTTCTAGGACATCTTCTTTTGTTGCATACATTATGTTTCCTCCGTTGGTTCAAATTCAATTTCATAAAAACAGTTGTATAATCCATAATCAATCGTGAAAGATTGACCATGTTCAATCACACGATAATACCGTGGTCGATAATTGTTTTCTTTCCACCAATCTCTTATGGATTGCATCGCTTGTTCAAACGTGTCATACGAACCGTGGTATTCCTTGATTTGTTTCTGTGGTTTTACCCAATATACTGCGAACATAAAGCTCTAGTCCTCCGATTGTAAATCATCTAATATGTCACGAATGTCAGCCACGGCATATTGCATACATACTCTGCTATAAGAATCATCACGCAACATTAAAGCCGTCACAAGGTCACGTTCAATAGTTTCTAAGGTATCAACGATTGGTCGTATCTCGTGTCTATCCAATGATTTCTTCATTTGTCGCTCTCCTGTATGGATTGTATAGATTTACACAAGGCATCCAATAGAACATTATTAGGTCTTAATTCTGCCACAGTAGCATGTTGGACTCTTTTGCGACCATCTGGGGAACGTCTAACGCCATCTACTTCAATACGAGCCATCCAGTCTGTTGTTGTAATACAATCAATAATGCTTACGTCTTTTACAATAAACACACTATCGTCTGTCAACAATAGTTCTGCTCCTATGAGTTGCTTAAAGTGCTTTAAGACTTCTTCTGCAATAAACAAAGAACCCTCGGATGCATTGCGGATGTATGCATTATAAGATTCAGTCATAAGTGCTTTGGTATGTAACACATTAATAATCGGACAATCGTCTTCAATTGGTTTATATACCGTATCATCAGCAGTAATATATCTATCCATATCTAAACAATATAAAATACAATTCTTTCCGTAGCCGACATCTGGAATATCTTGAATATATACACGATGTTTACCGTTACAAACATTCCTTAAAATCATACCTTGTTGAAATTCTGACATAATAAAACCTCCAATACATACATTATATCACACATACATTATTCTGTAAACAATTGTTCTTCCGTATAATCAAAACCACGGTCTTCCAAAAATTGCATAATCGCACGTTTTTCCAGTGGTTTCCATTTTGTCACACCAGAGAATCTACGGTTGACATCTTGTGGTGTCATATACAGAATATCACTTAATTCTTTTTGCATTACACCAGCGTTATTTAATGCCGTTCTTAGGTTTACATACATCGGCACAAGTCCATGTAGATATTGGTCTTTTACTAGGGATAAGACTTGAATGGGGTCGTCTTCTCCGTTTGGATAGCACAAGGCATCAATCAATAAATCAATGACCTCATCTGGTTTTGCGGTTTTCTTTAACTCGTATGTTTTACCATACAATTCAATCTTCATTATATACCTCCGATATGCGTTTGTACGCAATCTCATAATATTCTTTATCTAATTCAATACCGATGAATTTACGGTTTAATTGACGACACGCAACACCAGTTGTACCAGAACCCATAAATGGGTCAATAATGATATAATCATCTGGCAATATACCGATAATGTTTTTCATCACTTGTAGTGGCATCTGACATGGGTGTGCCGTCTTTTCTTTTGATGTGTTTTTCACGATATTGACATTCCACCAATCATATATTGGAGTTCCCATAGACCCATTGGCAATCAATCGCTTAATACGTTTGTCATTTGGGTTTTTATACGGTTGCAATACACGTTTAAAATCTGGGTAAATACCAAAGAACGCAATGTCACGATGTTGTCTGCGGTTGTTTGTGTTATATACCCAAGATACAACACGTGCTGGTGGTCTACCCATATCTACCGCAAGTTGATACAATTGTTCTGGATAGTGGACAACAACGGATGGAGCAGAATCCCAACAAAAGATTTCATATAGCATTTCTCTATAGTCTTCTTCCGACATTCTGTCTTTGTATGTGTTATACTTGTATCCGACATTGAATGGAGGGTCGGTGACAATGATATATTTCTGTTGTTTCTTAAATAGTTCGTGACGAATGTCTGGTAATATCTTCAGACAATCGCCATGAATCAATTCATAAGTACTGTTAGAGTTCATTTAACGCTCCGTTATGGGCGGTTTGACACCGCCCATGTATATTCTACTTAGACAATAAATTTTCCAACATTTCAACACGTTCTTTTAGTTCTTGCACCTCATCACGTTTGACATTCGTTGTTTTACCGATTTTGAAATTAACGGATGCATTTGTCACCTTAGAAGAGCCAAAAGATTGACCAACGTAGAACATTACGTTTTCATTCGGAGCATAAAACGCACCCAAGGCACTAGCGTTTGCATTTTTGTAATGACCAAAGCCAGCACTCAAAGCAAGTTTGTTGTGTGCATCGAAACCGTTCCAATGTAATGAACCCAAGGCAGATACGGATGCAATAGCCTGATTTGTACCACGTTCTAAACGATTGATTTTATTATCAATGTCACCCAATAGTTGTTGACTGTGGCTTTCTAATGTGGTAATCCGTGTGCCATTTGTATTGATTTCATCAATGGCTGCATACAATTGAGAACCATTGACTGCATCCAAAGAATCTGCCGTGATACGACCAGCAGATACATTCTGCAATTGTCTATTGTAATTATCTAAGTGGCTATAGGTGTCAGACTTTTTAGAACCGAAGCTAACTGTAGAGTTTGGACTTTCACCAGCGGATACATGTGTCGTACCGTTGATGTCCATTTGACCAAACCCAACTGGGTCATACGTTTGAGAGTTCGTGCCAACCGCAATAGAATTTTGTACTGGGGCAGATGCGTTATTACCGATTACAACGGCATCCATACCACGGATAACATTGTGTGTACCAATAGATACTGCCCCTTGTGCATCCAATGTATTATTCGCACCAACAATTGTTTGTTCTTGATGATTACCAGCGTAATTGTTATACCCAAGTACAGTCGTTTGGTTTGCCGTAATTGTACCGTTGCCACCACCAAGGATGATATTATCGTCACCATTAACCGTATTATCACGACCAACAACGATTGTATTTGTACCATTGATACTTGTGTTTGCACCAACGGCAACACTATTGTATCCGTTCACACTAGGATTTACGGCAGATGGTTCTAAGTTGCCAAACGCAACTGGATTTGCGAACGCACCCATTGTTGCCATTGCGAATACTGCGGATAAAATTGTTGTTTTTGTTGTGTTGTTCATTTGTTTTCTCACTTTCGTTTATACCATAGCATTTAAACTTTTAAAGAATTGCATAATGCTTTCATCTTTTTTAGCGTATGTTTCTTCGCCAAGGACTTGCCAATCGGAAGCCATAATAGCAGATGCATTAAGCGAACCCAATAACTTGTGTTCTGTGGATGTACATACATATATTTTCCCTCGTTTGAGCCGTAAACAAGACTCTGGTTTCCAATGGTATCTACGGATAGCTTTACCGTTTAACATATGTTCAAATGCAGTGCTAAATCTCATCTTCGTCCTCCTGTGGATGGTCTAACTTTGTTGGTAACAATGTAATTGACATGATTGACAAAACCATTGCTGCGAACCAATCGGAATCATTGAACCAAAACAATCGAATAAATGACCCAAGTAATAATACGACTGAACCCAATCGTATCATCCGTAGAATGTCGTCCTCGATGTATCGTTTGGTTTGTGCTTTTCGTTTCATAATTTCCTCCTCTGTAGTAATTCCCAAGATTTAAACAAGACATCATAGTCCAGATTCACATAGGTTCTATTCTTGGGGTGCTTTGGACACGCAAGATAAATCCATTGTGAATCTTTTGACCGCTTATGTTCGACAATGGCAACTGGCTTAGTGTGACACTTACGACAACCGACTGTTGTTTGACATCGGTCTAAGATGTGGTCGAACCCATCGCCATATTCTATGAAGTACTCACGCTTATCTGGCAGTGTACGACCACCGCCAAATCCCTTGTATGCCATGTTATTTCACCAGTTTGGCGTGTTCCCACCAGCTTTTTGATTTAACATCGCTACTCCATGATGTCGCACCATAATCCCAAGCATATACTTTTCCATCCTTGTATTCCGCAAAATAGCGATAATAGTCCGCACTACCAGATGTATGTGAAACAATTATTTTTGTATCCACAGGGACATTCTCCCAATCAACACAATCAATGTGCTCGTCAATCGCAATATAATTACGGAACTCTAATAGTTCTTCAATAATTTTTTTGGCAAACAACCCTTGAATAGTAGAATGACAACCACCGCAAAAAATAAATGTAGTATCATCAAACTCTGGTTCTTCGCTTGATGCAGTATACATACCTGTGTCTTTGTCAAAATATAGATAATTTACTCCTTTGTCATATATAGTCTTAAGAAATAACTGTATATCATCTTCCGTTAAATATTTTGATTGTAACATAATTCCCTCCTTATGGGTGCATAATAATAACAGATGTATCTTGACCGATACGCATAACCTTTGTTAAAGACCACCCCTGTTCAAAATACGGTTGTAAGACATCCATATAATGAAACCCATGTGGTATATTGTAGCATCTTTTCATAAAGACCTCCGATGTTTAATCATCTGTTGTTCTGATATAAGAATATCACATGATTACATTTGTGTCAATAACAAAATAAAAAAAGACGGAAGAAATTAATCTTCCGTCAATCTATAGTGCCACAATGCACAATCATCAATTTCACAAGCCTGTACTTCCGCAAGTGTGCCACAACAACACTCACGACATTTCTTATGAATGGCATCAAGTGGTGTCTTTGGTTTTTGTGGCTTGCGTTTACGTTTTGGTGATGCCTTTGGCTTAACAACCTTGGTTTGATTCTTGGTTGGTTTCTTTGTTGTTTTCTTGCGTGTTCCCTTAAGTGGCATCTTGTACACACTTTCGCAATTCTTCCAATTCTAACACATGGTCAATGTCGGAATGAACACGAATTGACTTTTTGTTTCTTTCCCCAGATAACTCTACGATTGATGTACCACAATCCAATGGACGATAACCCTTGTCTGCGGAATAACCGCCCCAACCAAGGAATGAACCAGATTGTATATCGTAATGTTCAGTCATTGACCAAGCCTTGGCAATACGGTTCGGTGTTGCCACATGAGTTTTCTCCCAATTGGTTTTGTGCAAGTGTTCATAAAAGGTAATGTCCGTATGTAACCATTCCATCGCCGTTGGTTTCTTTGCGTTATGCCATGTTCCAATGACATACAAATTCTTATTGACATTAAAGAATACGCTTGCCATACCGTGGTAAAACGGAACACCCAATAGTTCCGCCAGCATCTGCTCTGGGATTAACTTATTATGTTTCAACGCACGTTCATATCCGTGATTACCGCTACGGCAAAACAAGATACGGTCTTTAATCGGCTGCAATAAATGGTATGCAGTCAACACTTGGTCGCCACCGTGTTCCGATTGTTCAAACACAGATGATGCGGAATTGGTCGTGGCATTATCCGTAGAATCACCACCGATAATCAAATACAGATTATCAATGGATTGTACCTTAGATAGAAAGTCTTCAAACTTTTGTCGGTTGTGATAAATGTTTCCAACGTGTATATCGGATACATCGGCAATATATGCACGGTCTGCATCCACACGCATATCTAATTTGTTTGTATTCAAAGAATGTTCTGCGATATTCAAATGCGTTCCTCCATGTCGTTTAATCGTGTGCATTGTTTGCCACAGTAATTACAAATGGTTTTCTTGTCACCAAAGCACTCGTCAAGATATTCAATGGCTTTACAATGGAATGATTCACGGTATTCACCCTTGTAGATATGGTATTTCTTGAATGTGTTTCGTGCAGAATCGAATGGATAATTTAATTTGTCTTTTGGTGTTGATGCAAAATATAAATTCTTCACAGGTTGAAACATATCAACATCAACCGTGTTTTCCCTCATGAGTTGTAACACAATTTCTTTCGCTTGTTTCTTAACTGTTTTATACTTTGCACACACATAGGTATAAGACAATCCGAGTTCTTTGGCAATATCCTTTAGTTTTTTGCGGTAACCAGCACGGAGAATCAACAATTGGGTATTCTTAACACCCAATTCAGAACGCAACCGAATCAACGCATAAGACATTCTCTCAAATTCTTCTTGTTGCAATACAATGTCTTCTGGTGAGTCTGCATAATCAATTGACCGTAAACGGTTCAAGCGATTTAAAATCCGTTGCTTTTGTTTATTCTGTGTGAACTCGTCAAAAGAATATTGTTTCTCAAACTGTTGTATTTTTGTTAAATTACTCATGTTTGAACACATGAATTGTGTAAATCTATTCATTCAACCACCCTATAACGACTGTCTGTGCCAATAATTTTCTTCGACCGTTCTCCAATGGACTGACATCGGTCTATTCTAAAATCACATTGAACGATTGTACCGATGTATTCTCCATTGTGATATATCTTGCGGAAATTACCATTGGTTCGCTTCTTTTGTTGTCGCTCGGTTTCTTCGTCTTCTCTCACAAAGATTACCTCTGGTGATATATCGTATAAATATTGTTGAATCGTATCTCTACTCTCCCCATAAATAGAGATACGATACAATTCCCCATTCTTAAACATATCCACTAAATACATAAATCGTTTCATAGATTGTTTTTATCTCCCATTATTTGTTCGTTGAACCAGTGCCACCTGTGCGTTCTTTAGTTGTATCATCGTTATCAATCAGGAAATATTTTGTGAAAATACCTTGGACAATACGTTCGCCAGCTGCGACGGTTTGAGTTTCGTCACCGTAGTTATATAAAACCATCATGATTTCACCCTCGTTTTCTTCGTTGTTGTAATAATCGGAATCAATAACAGATGCACTAGTCGCTAGCATTAATTGGCGTTTAATACCAAGACTTGAACGTACTCGTAAATCTAAGTATTCATCTGGTGGCATATACGCCTTGATGCCAGTACGAATAAATACAGATTGTTTTGGCTCGATGGTACAATTATCAACTGCACAAATATCGTATCCAGCACTATGGATTGTACCTCGTGTTGGCAACTTAACAGGTGTTTCTAAGCGAGATACAAGTTCAAATCCACGTACTCGCTTCGATGGTTCTTCTTGTGTTTTTAATCTTACTGTAATCATAATTATCCTCCTAGATTAGACAAGAACTTCAACAGTTATATACTGTCGTCCGAATTCAATGGCATCTTCATATGATGGCATCCATATGTCAATGGCATTGGAATAACCACCGCCGAATCTATCTTTTACAACATACGTTCGACCATTGATAATCACTCGTGTGCCAAACGGTAAATCATCACTTGCGATTGCTCCCTCGTGTGTCCATTCACCGTTTGCCATTGTACCGTGACTACTGTAGGCAGATACCTCGGCTTGCATTTGATATGCATATGTTTGCCCCATACACATACCAAAGAATACGCAAGCAGCAATCAATAATTTTTTAATCATGCTTACCTCCTGTGTATAAAATATAACCAAGTGCAAACATCAGTATCACAAGACACATCCGTTGCACAATCACCAATAAAATTAATGCGGTTAAACCGTCCATGATTCAACTGTGGATGCGATGTCTGCGAATTGTTTCTGTAGTCGGTCTTGTGCCATATACCCAAGTTTCATAACCCAGATAACTGCGGTTTCTAAGTCGTAGCCATTCACCAAAGCACCAGCGATAATCTTATCAACTTTAGATTTGTTTGGTTCGTCTACGGCATACACGCAGATGTAATCGTTTCCAACGTGGTCGTGTTCTTTAAGTACCCAATGTTCATGTGGTTTTAAATCATCTGTTACTTGTAGATAGATTTTAAAATCGGTAATGTCGATTACATCGTCTTCTTCGATTAAGCCAATGTCGCACAAACACTTATCATAGGCTTCACCCTGTAGAAAGGTTTGTCGTTCGATTTCTTCACAATCTTCTTGTATATCACCAGTCAAGTATACAATCCAATGTGGAAAACACTCACGAATATCTTCCGCATCCGTAGACTCGATTGATGTCAATTGGTATGAAAAACCATCGAACCACACAAGGTGTAAACCCCACATTTTATCAAGTCCATCTGTATTTGTCAATTTTTGTTCTAACATTTCATATATCTCCGTTATGGTGTAATGTCATACACCTTAAATTCAATCCTTGGGTTTTCACTATAGCGTTTGCGTGTGATTACATCGCACACTTGGTTATCATCAACCCATATTACACCAGATAATGCATCCATAACACCCTTTAGTACGTTGTCAATATCTGGTTTCTTCGTTGGTAAAATTAATCCATCGACCATATCTTGATGGTCTTTTTTGCGAACACTAGATGGAATTTTACGGTACACATCAAGTTCAAACAATAATGGCACGTCCGTTAAATCCTCTGGATGCTCGATTGAATCTTTTATTAGTTGCTTGTAGGCTTTTGACTTTGGAGGGTCATAGGCTCTCACAAAACGTCCACGACCGCATAACCGTGGTCTTCCCTGTGGTACTGGGTCGCCCATGACAACCCCAGAATAAATTAACTTCATTATAACTCCGCTTGTGAATATAAACGACTAATGGCATTTGTCATATCATCGCAAGCCTTGTCCACAAGATGAACGGCTTCTTGTTCAGATAATTCAGACTGCATCATTCGTCTACGAACCTCTGCTTTTAATTCGTTGGTTCTATAATCAATTATTGCAATCATGTGTAATTCCTTGACCATATTCTTGTTTCTCCATCTGAATGTCACGGTTGATGTTATCAACCAATGTTTTTAAGTGTGTTAAATCTTTAGAGTTGTTGATTGTGTAATCACACATACTCTTTAGAGAATCAACAGAAGTTTCAGACACATCATTTAATTTAGACGTATCGCAAGAGCCATCACGTTGTTTCATGCGTTTGATGCGTTCTCGCTTATTCGCAGAAATGAATACGGACTTGCGATACCATGGTTCACCAACGTCCAATTCTTGCAACATCTTTAGTTCGTTTTCAAATCGGCAATCAGTAACGATATAACCCTTTGGGTTATCTTCGATTAATCTGTTGCGTAATACGATAATCCAAAAGTCTTGAAACAACGCTCGTAAACCGTTCCCCAACGATTGTAAATGACCACGTTGTTTGCCGTCAAGAACCGTTTTTTCAATCGTTTGTACAACTGGTAAAATACCGTTTAATTCTTCAACAGAATGTCCACTAAGGGAAGACAAATATTCCATACCAGCGTTGACACCTTGTTCTTGAATCACGTGGATTGTTTCTTTTAAGGCATCCGCAAAGGCATATCGTGGTAGATTGTCGCACAACAGTTCTGCTACCGTATCTTTGCCACTACCAGCACGACCGACAAGAATCATTGTACGTCACCACCAGTATATTCGATTGGTTTTTCAACAATCTCTTTCACGACTTCAACATCAAAATTAAACCCAAAGATTTGTTGCATACGTTCTTGCGTTGTGTATTTTGTATAACGGTTTTTATCTGGGAAATACAACCGTACTCGTGGTGCAAGATAACCAGCTTGTGTTTTCTCCCCATGTAATTTTGTGCATAGATAGAACTCATCACCGACTTTAACTTCGTTGACAAAAGCCGTTCGGCTTTGTCGTTTAATCGCAGTAATGCGATACTTGTCAAGTGTTCTGAACTCTTGTGTTTTGATATTAACCATCTTTACCCCTTATTATAATACGGACAACAATATGACACCGAGCAATAATCCTTACATCTGCGACCCATTGGATACGTTTTAGACACCCATCTGTCTTTGGCGGAACATTGTCGTGGCATCGTATTGGTCGCAATAGCATTAACCAACGCATCTTTTTTGTATAACGCATAATCAAGCAATCGTTGGTCATTCATCTTTGGCAACTGTATTAAATAACATTGCTGCGATAGATTGAATGTCTTGATTGTATTGATTGGTTCTTTAATGATTACTTGTAGGAACATATCTTTGATTGGAATACCGTGTTTATTTAGCAATATTCTGTATAGATTTTGTTGTTTACAATAGTCACCATAGTGATGCAATCCATCGTAGAACCATTGTTGTCTTAATTCTGTTTCACCCTTGCGTTTACCACGCTTGATTGTATATGGTTTCCACAATGGTCTACCACCCATCATTGTCGCACACTTGTATGCACCAACGACTTTATAGTCATACAACGTATGATGCTCTAGGTCGATACAGTCCATCTGACCAGTCAATCCATTGTAATTCAATCGGAACTCGCCAGCATAATTATGTGGCAAACAGTTTTCCAATATGCCATGAACCGATGTACCAACCGTTGCTGCAATAGATGAGAACGGATTTATGGTTTCACTATGGGTTGCCTTTAGATACATATATAGCGTTGGTGACAACACTTCGGTGACACTAAAGTTTGTTCGGTTTAAGTCACGAACACGACTCGCATTAACCAACAACGGTTTTGCCAAACATCGTTGACCCATACGGCATTGGTTCATGCAATCTTTGACCAATATGGTTTGACCATCTGGACATAAAAACGAATTTTCTTTCATTGTTTGTAACCCCATATGTTAATTATACAGTATTTTACTACGGTTGTCAACCTTAGTAGAAACAAAAAAAAGACACCTAAGTACGAAAGGAGGTAAAATACTTAGGTGTCTTTTTTTTTGTTTGTGTTCAGAATAAACACTTATGATGATATTTTTGTTGCGGAATGGCTTACGTTCCATATTTCACGATGCCGCAACTCAACGACCAATACCCCTCGGTACAGGATTTTTTACCAATAGCATCTGATAACTACTACTGGATTTTAGTCGACTGCACACAGACGGATTTGAACCATCATCAATTTGTTTTACCGTTAAACTATGTGTGCATCCAATGGGTTGAGATTTTACCCCAACCCAACAGAAGGAAAAAATATGCGTGTATCTTGGGTACTCCCCAGTCAACACGATGTATGCCATCCGAATGATAATCCCTTAAGAAAACCATTCGGTGATACATGGGCGTACCCTAGTGTATCGTGGCTATGGTATCGTTGGTACAACGACTGGAGGAAAGTGTGAGATTTGAACTCACGGAACATTACTGTTCTTCGGTTTTCAAGACCGATGTATTAAACCAGACTCTGCCAACTTTCCATGTGGCTCTTGGGGCAAGACTCGAACTTGCAACTCTCTGGTTAACAGCCAGATGCTCTACCATTGAACTACCCAAGAATAAATACAACACCACTATATACTATCGGATTTGCACTCGATATTTTCGCCCAAAAGGACTCTGTTCTTCTCTTAAACTAAGTATATAGCTGTTGTGTGGCACACATAGTAAAACATTCCATGGCTACGTTCTACCCTTTACGATAATGTGTGAATACCGAATGGAGGATGGTACAGGATTTGAACCTGTGGTTGTTTTGCAACAACATTTCTTTAGCAAAGAAACTCAATAAGCCACTCTGACAACCATCCATATCTACCGCCATACAATCCTTGTTGTATCATTCGACCACCGCAAGGTTGCAACCACGGTGTCTTATGTTCATATACGTCTATACTCATCGGCGGTAGATGTGTATACACCTCGTTGCTTATCGCACTTCAACGACTGCGGATTTTAACGTCTGGTCTGACGGCAGTAAGAAATTCGTAGTTCGTAGTATGGTTTTAATACTTACATTTCTACATATGATTGTTGTCGCTTTATCTAGCGTGTGCAATTATGGAATGGCACAAGACCCTAGGTTGACATCTCTAGTGATGGTTTACAGTTATCTCTGATATGTTTTCTCGTCACATATAACGCTTGCTGAGTGACGGCAGCAAGCACCGTATGTTTGATTTGTTGTCGTGTAATCAATCAACACGTGTTGTCTTTTTGGGATGTGTACAACAGGCACACCTTTTGATAAACGTTTGCTCGCTTATAGCGAAAAGTAGAACTGTACAGGAATCGAACCTGTTGGTTTTCTTCGGACATGACAATTTATGCGAATTTGTACCATAACCCAGCAACAGTCCATGTGTGCCAATGCAAGTAGGGGCAACCACTTACATCGGCTATGTTAAGAAAGGAGGCGTAGCACTTAACTACAATATTATATTAACATATATACACAATGTTGTCAACAATAAAATACAATAATTATCCAAAATAATTAATTTCTTCCATTCTCGTGGTTTTATCGTTGACCTTATATTGGAATATATCCGCTGGTCCTCGTAGTTTTCTGCGAGATTTACCAATCTTAATACACGATACATTCTTGATTTTATCACGTTCGTCAAAATCCAATTGTGTATCCGTCTTGTATGGTCGCCACAATAGCAATACAATATCCGCAATCGCTTTAAGGGCATTAGCACCTTTGATATGCCTTAGCATGGCTTCATACGGTTTTTTCTTTTTGTCGCCATTGTATGTGGACTGTGATTCCTCGTTAAATTGACAAAGCATGAACAAAATTAGATTGAATTTCTTAACGTATTCTTTCATTTGATTGGCGTTCTTAGACAACACAGGAATATCATCAATCTGTGGTATCAAATGAAAGTGGTCAAATATGACAAAATCCACAGGAAAATCATTGGCATAACACGCTTCGGTGATTTTCTCTAAGTCGTCAATAGTCTTATTTGGTTCATCAACAAAGCGTACACGTTTGTCTAACACGGCAGACACTTTGGAATACACCTCGATGCCTGACTCTGTTTTCAACATTTCAACCAAAGTATCTTCATCGACACCCAAGATTTCTTCCACGATATTCGCTAAGAATTGACCCCTTGGCATCTCCATTGAGAAAATCAATAGATTGTCTTTGGAATCCATCAACCGATGTGCAGCAACTTTGGCTGCAACAAATGATTTACCTTGGTTGGTATATGCCCCAAGCAATACGATTTCTCTACGCTTGACACCATTCAAGGCAAAATCCAAAGATGGAAACCCAAGTGGAACACCGTCTTGTCCAATGAATGATTTTAAGTCGTCAAACGAATCAGAAAAACTATGTGTTTTACCCCATAGTTCTTCTTCATTGGTGGCAGACACATCCAGATATTTCTTGACATCATCAATAGAGCGATTCCAACGCTTTGCCAAGAGTGTGGCAATATCGGCAAGTACCATTGAATCATGTACAGATTTACAAAACCTAGATGCCTTTTTATATTGGTCTTCTTGCTTTGGGTATTCTTCCAACAAGACATTCAAACAAGCAATATCCAAAGGCTCTGTTTCAAGAGAGCCAATGGAATAGTCCTGTACAAGTAAATCATTGTAATCTTTACAAGGCTTCATTTAAGTCTTCTCCCAAGATTACGGTGTTGGATTGTTTTATGTATTTGTCAACATAATATTCATCTTTATCTCCATTGTATGTAACTTCCCAATAAACATGGTCAAAGTCTTCGCTTGTTGACATGACTAATGCTTTATGATTCTGAAGTGTTTTAGAAAACCATACAATTTTTAAAGACTTATACACCAGTTTTACATCTTGCATCCTTGCTTGTGAACTGACATAAGCGGACATTGGAAAGCTAAGTGTTTGCATGACTACGTTTTTACAATTCTCTATAAAATTATCCATGTAACCTCCTGTGATGTTCAATAATTTTCTTCCCAAGTTCGTAAACAATCGGAATAGACACGGAATTACCAGCTTGTTTATACAGTTGTGCGTTCGATTGTATCTTTGCACAGGTATCAAACTGTTGGTCGGTAAATCCCTGTAATCGCCAAAACTCTCTAGGTGTCAACTTGCGTATTACGTTGGGGTTTCTATGTAGTAAAATCTTTGGTTCTTGACCGCCACCTTTAATACAAGTGACCGTAGGAGATAAACCCTCTGGTGAGTACACACGACCTCGTTGCGGATTGCCACCAAAGGATTCTGTCTTTAAGAGATTTCCGAGTCGAATGATAGATTGTTCGCTTTGGTTTGGTCGGTATAATACTTCGGATGGACAGTCGTTTCCAAGATGTCCGATAATGAACACCCTTTCACGGTTTTGCGGTAGTCCAAAGTCTTTTGTGTTGTACACACGCCATGCGATACTGTACCCTGCTTTGTCCATTTCAGACAAAACCGAGTAAAATCCCCATCCGTTGTCAATTGACAAGAGGTTTTTAACATTCTCAATAAGCAACCATTTGGGTTTATGTTTTGTTTCATTTAATAACCTCGTAATCTGATAAAACAAACCACTTCGAGTGTTTTCCATGCCGTGTTTAAGACCAGAAATGGATACCGACTGACAGGGGAACCCACAGCACCATAAGTCTGCATACGGCATCTCTGTACCGTTTAATGCACGAATATCTGGTGAAAACCAAAGATTATCCGTTGGGTATAACGCACGGTATGATGCTTGTGCGTATTTATCTTGTTCGCACCAACCGACACACTCCATGCCAGCTTTGGTTAAGCCAGAGTGAAAACCACCAACACCAGCGAATAAATCAATGAATGTTACCATTTTGATTTCTCACCAGTGTACCATTCTTGGTATTCACTATTGTCGTTTTCAATGTATACCCTAATGTTATCATTAAACAGATACGTAATCAAGTCTTTTTTAGATTTGAATAACGATGGTTTAACAATACCATAGCTTTCGTGGTCTACGTAACCATCTTGGTCATTACATCGAACAATTTCACAACCAATGTCTTCGACCATTTCTTTTATGGTTTCATAATCGGTTGATTCATGTAGTTCTTCTGATGTATCCGCCATTTGTGTCAATAGATACGAAAACTTTTCTTGCGGTGTCGTCAATACATCATATCCCCAACCGTATTCACCAAGCCATTCATAGAATGTGTATCCTCGGTAATTATCTGGTACCGAATCTAAACGATACATTGGATTACTAAAGTCATGCTCTTCGGTTGGTTGATACCAACGAGAACCTCTCAAAATATATTCTGTTCCATACGCAAGAGAATGTGCGGATGAACTATTGGTTTCAAACACACCGTTTCTAACTAATTTCATACTTGTTTACCTCCAAAGCAACTGTCCAGTCGGATGCTTGTGTATCATCAACGGTTGGTGTATAAACACTTTTCAACTTATTGTCAATCAACAGATAACTTAAGTGATAACAACCGTCACCATCCTTAAGGACATCATAAATTAAATATACGCCATCTTTCCAAGATTTACGTCTTACGCATTTATCTCGAGAAACACACCAATACATTGTTGCACAATAATCCATTGTTTCTTTTGGGTCGTCAACCCAATTTTGCATGATTTCGGAGTTATCGTTTTCAATATGGATTGTAATATCATTGTTAAATAGATATGTCAACAAATCTTCTTTGGTTTGAAACATATTTTTGTCCACGACATTCCAAGATTGGTGGTCAACATATGCATCAACCTCACTAGAGTCACCGTATTCTTCTGGTAGATTGACAACAATGTCTAATTCGTTTAACCATTTGATTACTTGTTTAAAAAATGGGTCTTCTTTAATAACACCCCAAGTTTTATACTGGTAAACAGACGACATAAGGTAACTAAGTTTTTCTGCTGGAGAAAATAACACATCAAATCCCCAACCATATTCATCAAAATACAAAGGCATATACGAATACATTTCGTATTCCTTTGGTTTCTTTGTTAAACGCCAGTCTTTAACGGCAAAACATAAATCATTATGTGGCTTGAAATTGTAGTCACGCAAGACCTCGTTTTTGTATGCCAACGAATGTGCAGAACTAGAGTTTGTTTCAAAGACTCCATTGCGTATTAATTTCATCACTTCGTTACCTCCTTTTTGTCAACCCAGTAATCAACAATTTTCATCTTATGTTCGACTTCGATAAAACGAATAAGATTTCTTCTATTGGTATTATATTCTTCATAACATTCAAGCATATAATATCGACCATTAGAACATAGATATATCTCTTGAACCTTAGCATAAAGACTATCTAAGTATAACACGATATGTCTAATTCGGTCTAAACAAGACGGCATCATGCTAATGTCACAACGAATACCACCCTTAGATTCTAATAGACACTCTAAAGAATGTTGGTCATGTAAATCCATTACCATTCCTCCGCATCTACTTCTATAGAACGAATATCAATAATCAAATCGTTGTCAAACAGATATTCATATAAGTCTTCTGGTCTTTCAAACATTGTATTTTTCACAATAGACTGCGATAAAACCTCATCGACAGAATCCCACTCATCGTAATCATCTAACTCTTTTAAGTCGATGCCGATGTCATACAACCATTGTTTAATCTTTTTATAAAACTCATCAACAAACACATCAGAATAGCAATATTCTTTATAATGGTCGGTCAACAAAAAACATAGTTTTTCTTGTGGACTAGACAGTTGTTGTGATTGCTTTAAATAATCATGAAATTTCACAGTCCATTTGACATTATCAAACATTGGTGTATACCCAAGTTCGCCATATAGGTCTGTAATTGTTGCATCTCTTGGCGTTCTCTTTTGTAATCTACCAACGATTGCCATAGAATGGCAAGAAGAACTGTTGGTTTCAAACACGCCAATTCTCTTTAGTATCATGCGACACCTCCTGTAATTCGCAATATTGAAAATACGAACGCAAATCTGTTTCATCAAAATGTTTAATGTGATTCCGTGTACGGCTGGATGGTGCAAAATATTGTTCCACCGCATTGATATACATGGAATGTTCGCCTTGGTAAAACGATTTGTATTCCTCATCTGTAATTTTATCACGGATTTCTAATTGTTGCAACCCCAAGTTATCAAAAGATACGATGTCAAAGATTTTTGTCAATTGCATAATATTGGCTTTCCATTGCTTGTGTTGCGGTGTATTCAAATCAACTTTACCACGGTTGAACCCAAAGTCTTTTTCACCCAAGACCAACAACTTGTGGTACTTCACAGATAGCTCTTTTACATCGTCAAAATTGTCAATACCATTGATTACATGAATAACCGTATGTGGATAATCAGCAATCCAATCTGGTAGCGATAAACACCCCTGTAACGAGCGATAAGAGATACCAAGACCAAACACATAGGGCAACATTTGTTTTAACCGTGTATCGCCAAATTCTGTGATATAACGCTCGTTCATTGTGATATTGACAACCAATCCCAGTTTCCACAAGTTCTTCACGAATTGCATTAAGTCGTCTGTAATTTGATTGACACCCAAAGCAATTTCTGTCCCACGTGGTAATTTTGCGTCCATTAATACTCGCAATAGGCTGGCATAGTGACATTCTTGACCATCAACCAATGCAGATTCGTGACAAAATTCACAAGTAGATTTTTTAGTGTTTGTATTGTAACCGTATGGACATTGTGTAGAAACACGAATATCAATATTGAGTGGCGTTTCTAGTGTCAATGGTTCGTTATCTGGGTATTCAATAATGCGTGTGCCATCTCGTAAATCCAAGGTGACAACCGCATTTCCGTTTCTGTATTTCATAATTTTTCCTCGTTTCGCTTCGCTACACTAAATCTAAAAAATGTATTTATCGTTGATTGTAAACGATTGTTTTAATTCGATGTCAACATTGAGTTGCAACAAGGCTGCAATACCAATGATAATCATGGCGGTCAATATCTTGGCAAGCCAATAGATGCCGAAGATAAAACAGATGAATGTCGGTACATCGTTGATTTTATACACGTTGTAAAAATCAAGTACGCCTAATAGAACGATATACGTTGCAATCCAAACAAATCGTGTGAAAAAGATATAATGTTTTTCCAAGAAATCAATCATTGTGTTTCTCCATTTCGTGTTTAACAAATGTTCCCCATTGAGATGCCATTGCTTGTGCGATACCATCAAATGTTTTGCTGCGTAAACGTCTGCGTTCTGCATCGGTTTTCGCATTTGTTAGTGCATCACAATACCACTTTGGCATTTTTTTACCACTACGGAATACGATGGATTCGCCCTCGTCCACTAGCTTCGTTGGCTCTAAAAGTGGTAAACCCTTAAGCCATAAACAGGTGGTCTTACGTGCTGCGTCACCAAACATATACGGTTGTACAATCTGGTCTGGCTTACGGAATCTACTAGACATGACACCAACAGGATTCTCAATGGCAATATACGGAATGTTTACATCGTATAACGCCATGAAGAAATCAACGGCTGCATCTTGGTCTTGTTTCCGATGTGGAAACCGTGGATGTGGTCTACGTTGTTCAATCGGTAAATCCTTGTCGTCTGGGTGATAATACCATTTTGCACCACTGGATGATAAAAACGTACACGGTGGATGTGCAATCATTAAATCCCATTTGTCAACAAATACAAGATTTCCACTTTGGGTGACACCACCTTTACGTTTGATTACGTCAAAGATGTCTTCTTTAAAGTGCCACTCTGGATGCTCTCCAGAACATTCTACGATGTCACAACTATAGGCGTTAAACCCAAGTTGTCTAAACGCTTTACAGACGGTTTGTGACTCCTCGCAAGCGATTAATACGTTCATTCAAACTCTACCTCCATAATGGCAGATTGTTCATAATTAAAACCGACTTCTTCTACAATGCTTAATGGTAGATATTTAATACCATCCTTTGTAACAGAACATTGTTCACATTTAGTTGACACATACTCATTATTACCAAACAAATGTTCATAAGATACAACTTTCATAATTTTCTACCTCACTTCGTTAAAAAAACTGGGATTTAAAACCCAATAGGACGAATGTTTTTTGTCAATTGGGAATCTAATCCCAAAATACGATGGATTTCAACAATGCCTTTCGATCGGTACACACTACAGTATAACTGACCATCGACAATATCAATGTCTTCTACCTCGAAATTCTTTGGTAACTCAACCATCGTCTTTACATTATTAAATGTATCATAGATTACGAGATGTGTCAAGGTTGTAAAAATAATATTATCTAAAAACACAAAAGCCCCATTATTATTAATATCTTCGTTTTCACAATCAAGTTCATATTCACGAACGAACTGCGGTTTGTTGTCGTTTGCCACGCATTTATATTCTTGAATTAAACGAATATTTTTCTTGTATGGTCTAATGGATACAAACTTGTGCGTGAATGGGTCATACGCCACGTTAAAGACCTTGTATGGCATTTTTATTTCTTCTTTGACTGATAGGTATTTGGCATCCAAAGCCGTCAACAAGAAACCATCTATTGTTGCATTTGTGGTATATATCACATCGGTATCACGCCGATATGTCAACGTGTTCATGTGACCAAGGCGTGGTCTATCGTTAAAGTGATAGTTGATAGTGATTGAGCCATCGTAGCTAATGCGAAAAATATCTTGGGTTCTATTATCACTGGAAATTGTAGCCAAGATAAATTGCTTACGTTTTGTGTCCCAGCAAAATCCTTGGCATTGATTTACTGGGTCAAACAACATCACTCTTGTGATTAATTCTGTTTCAAGCATGACATATTCTCCAATTTTTCAGAACCAAAGGCATCAACCCATTTCATTGAACCATCGTCTGACCATTCGTATACAGACATAAAGTAGTGTGGACTATCGTATTCATTATCAAAGATACTAATTGAATTTACATATTCTTGTGCTTCGAAATACGACAGAAACTTTTCTTGCATATCTTTGTCAAACAACTCTAAGATTTCTGGGAAATCCTTAGGGGATTCGATAAATTCAAAGAACGCAACAACAAATGTTGTTTGTTTGACAACTTCATTGTAAACACTTTCGATGTCTTCATCGTCCAATTTATTTAACGTATCATACCAATGTTGGTTATCTTGTAATCGTTGGTCTACTTCGGATTGTAACTGTAGACATTTATGTTTGGCTTCGTCAAATGCTTCATACATGAACTCTATGTCTTCATGGTAGTCTTCCCATTGTCCGCAACCGTATTTAACTATATACAATGTTTTCATTTAAGCAACCTCCATTACAAAATCATGGAACGACATAAAGTCTTTAAAGTCTGTAGACGTATGTGTTACCGTATTGTCTACCGTAATTTTATACCCAGCATATACATGGATGTTATACAATGTATCGCCAATTGTTAACTCCACAGGATTATTAATCGGTTCTACAAAGTTAAATATCTGGTTTATCTCAAATAGCTTATCTGATGTTATTTTATCCATCGTTTTCCTCCGTTGATGTTGTCATGGCTACATAATCATCATGGTGTGGCTTACGTTTTAAATACTCGATGTATTCATTGAACGCACCAATGTTGCTGAATTGATTGATACAATTGGTTGGAACATCGTCAAGAAAACGAATGGCAATCCAACCGTTATCAAATTGTGTAATAAACCGATAACCATTCACAGTATATTCTTTGTTAATCATTGAAGACACACAAGTGCCATCTAGTAGTGCATATCCCATTGTATTTACCCAGCTTTCTTAAAACCACAACGATTTCTGACTTTGCCTTTGCGGTTGACACAACAACGCAAGCATAATTTACACGCATAATTATATGGTGGTTCGCAATACATTGGTCGTGCATCAATCCACATTTGTTTTCTAATTCCGATTCTTTTCGGTAGATTGTCGTATTTACTCATCATTTTTAGGATACTTAACAACACGTACGTTTAAATCTGGAGCGTACTTATTAATATCTTCCCTTGTTTTCAACAATGCCTTGCGACCAGTTGTATCGCACTCTGGATTATCAACCGCCAATGCAAACGTGATGTCGCCATTGTATCTCTTTTGTAACTCCCATAGTAAACCAATCTGGTCTTTTGTCAATCGACCACCAAGATACCCAACACATGGAATCCCTTGTTGATGTGCGGACATAACATCGAGATAACCCTCGGCAACATGAAGTACACCATTCGGATGCAACATTTTGACTGCACGATGGTAATTAAACAACAGTTGTCGCTTGACGAACACATCGTCTTCTTTGGTATTCTTATATTTTGGTTCATTGGTTTCTTCCAATCTTCTCTTGGAAAAACCAACGATACGACCATAGGCATCTTGAATTGGAATGACGATGCCAGACGATTGTACACCCAAGAAACCACCCTTGTCATAACCAATTAGAAAATCTTCCAAGGTATCATCATTAATGCCACGTTTGACATTCATGTATTCACGAACGGCATCAACGGCTTTATGATACTTGATGGCGATTTTGGTATTCTGACCAACAATGCTTTTCTGTTTTTGATACACAGGGTCGTCTGTTGACACCTCGTATTTTTCAGCCAAGGCTTCAACCGCTTGATAGAATGGTAGACCCTCTACCTCTGCATAGAAACCGATTGCATCACCAGATGAACCACATTTATGACAATAGTATCTGTCACCAAGAATACAAAACTCTGTTGGATTATCTCCGTGACATATTGGACAAGTACCCCTTGGGATTTTACAACCGTTGCGTGATAACGCTGTATATTCCTCGACTAACTCCTGTAGGTCAATCTTGTACTTTAAGGTTGAAATTGTATTCATCTGGGTATTCCTCCTGTAGAGTTTTTAACTGGTGCTGCAATTCATAGTCAATAGATGGGTCAATACAACATTTTAAATCATACAGTTGACTGACTGCCGTTCTTACCGAGATAATGTCTTTGTCTTGACACACTTGTTTGAATGGGATATATTTTGGTACATTCTCAATATGTGTAACAAAGTGTTGTTCTCCACTATTGTCAAGACTGTAGATAGATGCATGGTCATACAAGAACAATGTATCCTTTGGATTGTATGGCTCTTGGTAGATATTCGCCAGCTTGATTAAAGCATCATACAAAGTGTATATCGCTTGGGATATATCTTCGTTAACTGTAAATATCTTGTCTAAGAACTCATATCTATTTTGGTAAAAGTTTTCAACCGATATAATTCCATCTGGAAGAACATCATTAATACCAATGAACGTATAATCAGTTGCCCTACGTGTCCATGCGTTTTTATCGTTTTCCAATACTAGCCAGCCGTCTTCCGTTTTTTGAATCGAACTGATATGGTTTATTCGTATAAACTCCAACAGATGTATTAGATTATGTCTGACAATCGTTGCCGTTGTCAGTTGTAGTCGAATAAATGAATCCATGCTGCGTTATCCTCCCCAATAATTTATATCGCTTGATTCCCATAGTTCTCGTTCTGTGGTAATCTTGCGTTTTTTGTGACCGAATACAAATGTGCGATTCCGATTATGGTCAACAATGAACAAATACGTTGTGATGCATCGCTTGTACCAACCGAATGAACAGTTGTCCGAGTTTAATGTGTATGATTCCACACGTCCATTCAATGTTAATCTAAGCAGAGAACCAACAGTAAACGCATCAAAGATAACAACTGCTTTTGGTTCTTTCAATGAAGTCAAGATGTCTTCTTCTTTCGTACAATTCAATGTATACCAAAATCTGAATAACTTCTTTCGTCTGATTAGACCATTGACGGTTAATCGCTTAATGTATCGTTTTGGTTTTGGTTGTTGCTTGTTTACAACCAAGAATCCAAGTTGTTTGACTTTACGCATTATCGTCAAACCATTTATCTAAGTCAAAGGCTTGTCGTTCACGAATAACCGTATTCGTATTCTTCTTGGCGAACTGTTGTGCATTAAGTTCGTTTGCTGCAATGAACACATCGGTAAGCGACATCTCTGTTTTCTGTAACGTGTCCATGTACTTGTACAGTTTTAACATCGAGTTTTCGTCAATCTGCATGAAGAACGAACGAACTTTAAAGAACTCGGAAGACGGTTTGCCGTTATGGAAAGCACCATTGGTTGTACATTTCTTAAAGTACATCATAGCTAATGTCCATGCCTTTTTCTTAAAGTCCTTGTCGATAAAGTTTTGTGCCGTCATGATATGACCTCCTTTCAATTTCTTTCCGACTTGATACACATACATTGTACCATACGTAAATAGACAAGTCAACACAAATTATTATCTGACTTGTAACAACCGCCAAGGGCGGTTACGGCTTTGCCGTTTTCTCCAGTTTCGTGTTATCTTTTGTATTTCTGAACGTAAGTGAAGAATACAAAAGATAACCAAACAAGTATTCACTTATGTTTTAACCCTAGGAGCATACCTTAGGTATGGACATAAGTTTTAAACCTAGGTGAAAAAACATAAGAGAGAAAACCCTTGTATGAAACTTTTGTTTTCACATAGGAGGGTAAACTATAGTATTTTCTTATGTTTTAAACTTAGGTTTGATAGGGTATCACAAAAGTCTAATTTTGTCAAGGGATTTTCTTATGTATTTTTATAAATTTTTATCGTATGTTTTACACAGAATATACAACCATTGTTTGAACGCCAAAAGACCCAAGCCGTATTTGACTTGGGTTGATTTTGGTTTTCAATATTCAGTTGTAGACCAAGGTGTTTACTTTTGTTAGAATGGGATGTCTTCGGAAGTGTCAAATGTGTCACTCATGGAAGAACCATAAGAGCCAACATCTTCGGATGCAGAACCACCGAAAGCACCACCAGCACCACCAGTCACAAGGTCAATGACTTGAATACCTTTGAGTTTGAGGGATACACCATACATCATAGCAGTTTCGTATGGACGTACACCAATCCAAAGAGCAATCTTAGAGCCGTTCCAGATAGCAGTCTTTTCATCCATTGGTTTTTTATCACCGTCAACCAAACGTACCACATTCTCATGTGTGTTACCATCTTTGTCGGTGAACTCAACTTGTGTAGATGCTTTCAATTGCCATCCATAGTCTTTTTTCTTGGTCAATGTGAATGTTGGACGGTCTGTTTCTTTACCGTTTTCTTCACGTTGTTTGCAAGTGTTGGAAGACTCCCAGATTTTAACCAACTTTTCTTTCAAGGCTTCTGCATCTGCATCGTCCAAATGCATTGTTACCGTGTACTTGCGACCACCAGCGAAGTCGTCAATAACTCCATTGATTTTCACAAACACAGATTCACCAACAGGTGTCATTACATCAGTAATCTTGTCAAGTGGTTTTTCTTTTGCCATATTCTTTTGTTCCTTTTCTGTGGAAAAATACTCTTGCGGTAAAAGTTTCCGCACTTGTATTATCGCACAAGTTGTGGTATACTGTCAATAGTGAATTTAAGAATTTTCATCGGAGGTAAAAATATGGCGGATAACTTTATTCATACGCATCTACACTCACAGTTTTCAAACTATGGGATGAAAGATGCAATCAGTTCCGTAGATGGCATTATCCAGCGTGTACACGAATTGGGGCAACGAGGGTTTGCATTGACTGACCACAATGGTTGCTCTGGATTGATTGACACATATGTGCATCTACAGAAATATAACAAGAAGCATAACACAAATTTAAAACTGTTGATGGGGTCAGAGTTGTACTATACGTATGATGTGACCATCAAAGACAAATCGTATTCACATATATTATTTCTTGCGAAGAACCAAGTTGGTCTTGAAAATCTATTTAAGTTGACAACGGAAGCACATCGACATTATTATTACAAGTCAAGAATTGACTTGGATATTATACGCAAGTATTCAGAGGGTCTTATTTGTACATCTGCTTGTATGGGTGGATGGCTAAAGGGTGATAATCGTGAGTCTTTAATTCCGCAGTTTAAAGACATCTTCGGTGACGACTTGTATTTTGAAATCCATACGTATCAACATGAAGACCAAAAGCGTTTTAATGCAATGGTTGCAGAAATGGGTGCAAAATATGATGTGCCATTGATTGCTGCTTGTGATTCTCATTATGTCCATGAAGAAGACTATGCTTTACACAAGGCGTTTCGTGGTCGTTCACAAGATGATGATGAAGACCAATATTATGGTTCAAACGACTTCTTTATCCAATCGGAAGCACAAGTGTATGACCGTCTGTATCCACAATTCGGTGTTGACATGGTTGAAACAATGATTGAAAATACCAATGTTATTTTCGACAAATGTAATACACAGATTGATTTCAACCTCGATGTATACCCCAAGTTTGTTAAAGATGGCGATGTAAAACCTGTGTTTTTACAGGCGTTGCGTGACGGATATAAACAAAAGATTATCGGCAAAGTAACGCCAGAGTTTAAACAACGTGTTGACGAACGTGTTCCACACGAGATTAATATTCTGGAACAAGTTGGGTATATGGATTATCTGTTGATAACCAAAGATATTCTCGATGCTTGTCGTAAGCGTGACATCCCAGTTGGTCATGGACGTGGTTCGGTCGGAGGATGCGAATGTGCATATTTACTCGATATTACATCTTTGGATGCCATTACGAACAATCTGTATTTTGAACGGTTTGCAAACCCAAATCGTGTATCACCCCCAGACGTTGACAACGATTGCTCTAAGGTAAGACGTGGAGAAGTCATTCAATATCTTGAAGAAAAATATAAATATGTATACCAATGTCGTACATTTTCATACATGAAAGCATCTGGTGCTTTAAAAGAAGCCGCACGTTGTTTGAATATAGACCATACCATTGCAGATGCATACTCAAAGAAAATTAAGGATGTTTCATTTGATGATGATGAAGATTATCACGATAACGACCTAGAGTACGCCAAGTTAGACCATATAAACGATGGCAAGCACCCAGAGATGTTTGCTCTAGCAAAGCAATTAGTCGGTATCATGACTGGCTTTGGTAAACACGCATCGGCAGTCATTGTTTCAAACCAAGATATTACCAAGTATTGCTCTTTAGAAATGCAAAAAGATTCTAAAACAAAAGAAGAAACATTTGTGGCATCAACAAACTTTAAACATTTAGAATCTATGGGTTTTCTAAAAGAAGATATTCTCGGTCTTAGAACCTTGGATGTAATCAATGATTGTGTAACGATGGCTAAGGTGAAAAATACACTTGACTTGGCAAGATTACCTTGGGATGATAAACCTACGTTGGATTTGTTATGCAAGGGTGATACGCTTGGTGTGTTTCAAATGAAATCACCGGGAATGATTAGAACTCTTAAAAGTATTGCACCAAAGAATTTTGTTGATTTAATCGCCGTAGTAGCATTGTACCGACCAGCGTGTATTTTAACAGGTATGCTTGATGAGTATATCGAACGTAGACAGGGCAAACCGTTTAAATACTTGGATGAACGATTAGAAGAACCGTTGGGTGAAACATATGGGATTATGGTATTTCAAGAACAAATCATGCGTGTATGTCAGATTATCGCTGGGTATTCAATGGCGGAAGCCGATACCGTAAGACGTGCAGTTGGTAAAAAAGACCACGATTTGATGCAAGAGATTACGGCAGAATTTGTTGACCGTGCGGTTGCGAATGGTACAAATGAAGATGTAGCAAAACAAATCTTAGATATGATTATTGCAGCAGCAAGCTATGGATTTAATAAGGCTCACAGTCAATCATACGGCTACATGGCATACATTACGGCATACTTAAAGGCTCACTATCCGTTGGAATTTTATGTTGCAACCATCAATTCCGAAGATGGCAACCAAGAGAAAATCTTGCCATATATCCAAGAGATTAAACGCAAGGGCATTGAGATATTACCACCAGATTTACGCCATAGTCAACGTGAATGGACAGTCGATGGTAATGCCATTCGTGTAGGTCTTGCATACATCAAGGGTATCAACAAGATTGAGAAACCACACGAATATACAATAGATGCAATCTTCAGTAAATACACAAAATTGCAACTAGAGGGTCTAGTCGGTAGTGGTGCATTAGATTTTTTGGGTGAAACAAACGAACTGATGGCGTTAATCCCTAAGTATAAATCGTTTGATAATGACCGCAAGAACGCACAAAATAAGATTGACGAATGGAATGTTAAACTGCTTGACCATAAACAGTTGATGCAAACGGAATTACCAACGGCAACACCAAAGCAATTACAATCCATGGAAAAGAAATTGGCGAATATACAAAAGAAAATCCAAGAATGGACATCTAAGTATGATTCCATAACCCTCATAGAATCGCCAGATTTGACCTCTAAGGTGCCTGTAGCATCGCTTAGGTATAAATACCTTGGGTGTTCTTTTGAGAACCCATTAATGGAATATAACACAGAATTGGCAAACGGTCGTGACGTAAGAGCAATTATCGTTTCTGATTTTAAACAGAGAACAACCAAGACTGGCAAACCAATGGCATACGTGTTTGACCATCTGGGTAACAAGTATGTCATGTGGTCTAGTTATTTGATTGAAATGAAAGTCGGTGTTGGGTATTATATTCAATTGCGTGGCGATTGTATCACCAAGATGAAACCATTGGAATTAAAGAAATAACCGTATAAACGCAAAAAATGGGAGCATACCACATAGGTATGCTCCCTGTTTGTTTGCACAAAAATACAAAAATACAAAATCATTGTATACATCCGCTACTGTATACTGTAGAGATAATTAGACCACCATCCAATCATTTAACCGCAAGATATATAACTGTTGCACCCAATAACACATTAATGAGTTTGGCACGTTGTTGACTGCGTTGTGCTTTCTTGATTATCTCTTTTTGCTGCGTTAAGTATATCTCGGCTTTCTCTAATGAGATTCTTTGCGTTTGTAGCGTCTGTTCTTGCTGCTTTAACAAGTTCTGTGCTTCGGCCAATTGCTTCCGTTGTTCTATTATTAGCGTTGATGCTTCCATCAATTGTTTGTTCGATTCGCTCGTTGATAACTTGGCTGCGTTCAATTGTGTTTCCAATTCGTTGATTGTATTCAATTGATTGTCGATTGTATTCTCGAGAATTGTCAAGTTCTCTTGTAGCGTTTCGTATTGGTGTTGTGTCAATGTTACTGTTGGTTCTTGTCCATAGGAATAACCCAATGGCAACAAGCAAAACAAACCCAATAGCAATACCAATCGAATACTTTGGATTTGACCGAATATATGTTTTAATTTGTTCATTCATTGTTTCTCCATTATGGTTTAACAATTGTTCCACGTTCGTATTCAATGTTCTCCAGTACGTTTACTTTGTTTTGTAACATCGAACGCTCTTGTCGTGTCACCTGTAGTTCCAATTGTGTTTTATGCAATTCAATTTCGGTTTGTCGCAATTGTTGCTCGTGTGCGTGTATACCACTAAACAGTAGATATACACACACGAACAAACCAATTAGGCATATCGCAAACACAGTACCAACCGTTTTCCATAATGGAGGTTTTGCAATCTTGTAGTGAATCATATGTCGATACCCCATTCATTATGTGCGATGTACCGTGCGTTGCCACGAATGTTGTCACCGCCAGACCACGGTTGTTCGTTCTCACGTAACACCCATAAATCCCATCGTTCGCACGTGGAATCTGGACCGTAAGTATTGTTCGGATATGGCGTTGGGTCGTTGTAACACAAGTCCAACCCATCTTTGTTATCTGCGGCTTCCGCATGGGTCATTACGTGTTGAATGTCCAACGGAATCCCAATTTGTACACACAGTAGTGCCACAAGCCAGCTGAGGGCATAGATTTGTTGTTCCGTTGGTGGTTCTGTACCCATGTTTGTCGGATTGGTTGCATCCCAACAACCGTTCAAAGTGATACCGATGGCACGACTGTTTCGCATATATGTATGGTCACGATGTTCTGTTAGTAAATCAACATCGGTATACATTTTGCCGTCTTTGTCGATGCAGATGTGGTATTTATCGGTATGGCTTTGGTTGTAGTGACCAGCAGACCAATGTAAGTAGATATGGTCGATATATCCCCTTGCACTTGTCGCCATACTCATTAGTTCGTCTTTTTCTATGGTTCTCATTTCGTATCTCCTGTGTTGTCAATAGTAGTGCCAATAGATTGCATTGATTGTTGTTTTGCGTGTGCTTTGGCATCCAATTCATCGGATTCTCCATTGCCATCTGAATCAATTAAAGCCACGCCATACGCAAGTACGCCAGCAACAGTCTGTGTTGAGAAGATTACGGATACGAACAATCGTAATTCCGATAATAGAGAAACCAGAATTGTTACGTTTAAACCAACGTGCATTGCATAGATTGCATACAACCAAACACCCAAGTACATGAATATTGGTATGAACGAGGTCGTAATAACAAACTTAACAAACTGTAGTGATTTGATGTTAATATGGGCGGTTTTTACTTTGGTGTAATAACCCTTGATTGAATCAATAATGTTATTCATTGGTATCACCGCCCTTTCAAGGATTCCTCAATGGACTCCATGCGAGAATCCAAGTGTCTAACATCTGATTCTATAGATGTCAAACGTATGGCTTGATTGTATCGGTCAACTCGACCTGTTTCTATATCTTTCAATATGGTTTCGACTACTTTAGTAAGATTGTCGATTGACACCTTTAAGGGGTTAATGATTACAAACTTGAATATAACCCCTATGATTGCCCCAACAGATGCCAAGATACCACATATGAGAGATACCATTGTTAGTATTTCCATTGATGTCCTTTCTTTGGTTTAGACTATAAGCTATCTGTCGTTTCGATAATTGTGTTGTCGCTGACCAAATAGTTTATGCCCTTCATATTTTGTTTTACCATAAAGATATTTGAATCGTTAATTTGAATAAATTTACCGATATATGGTGTGGCGTTTGAATCAGTACTTGTTTTATAAAAGAGTGTAACGATACCATCTCTATAATTTTGTAGGATATTGGATATATCTACTTTAAGATTTGTACCGTATCCAAACATATAAGAAATACTAGAAAAAATATCTCTTGCTTCATTCCAATTATGTGTGGTACAGATACTTGCATCTATAATTACTGTTTCTACGTGATTAATTTTAGACACAACCCATGTTTTAATTTCATCATATTGTTCTTGGTATTGAAAATTATATGCTGTAGCATCATTTGCTAATGTCATAGTAACGACTTTATTGTCATATACGGATACTAATATCTTTTGTGTTTCTCCAATTGAGCCTCTAGTATTTTCAAACTCTTTTGACTCGATGAGATTTCCAACTTTAAAGATATTTCCTGCATCTCCAAAAGTATATGCTTTACTACTCACTACATTGCCAGAATAACCTAAATATTGAACAGAAACAGAATCCCCAGCGTTTGCACTAGAAATGGAAACATTGACCCTACCGTTAGAGTCAAATTCTACAGAATCGTTTGAGTTTACTTTTAATTTATAATGTGGTTCACCGCTAAAGATTAAATCTTTTAAACCCACAATAAGTGTTGATTCTAACTGTAATGGTTTAAATTCTGTGCGTGGCATTGGTTTACCCCAATTGCCAATAATGGCAGAAAACACAGAATCCACGGTATCATCTTCGCACCATACATTATTTTGCAACAAGGTTTGTCGTGCCGTAGGTGCAGATGCGGATTTACCATCTTGACCCTTTAGTGTTAATAACCATTCTTTTTCTGTACCCAAGAATCCATTGCGGACGGCAATACGGTATGCATCGTCACCATCTCGACCATCTGTACCATCTCTCCCGGGTTTTCCCTCAAAGTTTGGAATATTGACGTTTACTTGAATTGGGTCTACAATAGACATTTTTTGGATTGCTTCTTCGTTTGGCATGATTGTATGCTCCTTTGTTTTAAAATTAATGCATGGAAATGTCGTGGATAATCTCGATTTCACCCATGACCAGTTTCCACGATTTAGAATCTTTTTGAATGAAAACATCGTACTTGCCCCTCTTGATTTGACGATTAAGTGTTAATGTATCTTCATATGGAAACCATACGACTACGCTATGTGGATACACAGTACACGTTGCCTGTAGTAAAACATCGTCTTTCAAATCACGGATTTTACACACGGCAGTTGCATTGGTTAAATCAATTGATTCATCAACGGAATACAACCGATTCCAGTCTGCCCCAACGTGCATAATTTCGTCTTCAACACGAATCCAATCTTTCATTGGCATACCTCCTTTCTATTGTGGTTCTATAGATGTCACCAGCGGTTGACCATTGGTATCTTGCAGAGTGTTTGTTTTCTCGTTGACTTTAACAGTCAACCAACCTGTGATATGTTTTGTTTGGTTTGTTTCGTTGTTTGAAACATACGCTTGATTTATGTTAACAATACCGATTGTGATATTGGCATCTCGGTAAAATGGATACTGCGGAGGTTGGATAATCATACCAACATTAGGAGAATTAAACGTATCCCCAGATACTTGCACACTTAAGATTTCATACACAAAATCACTTGGGTTTTTACCACTTGGGATTGGAATGGAATCTCCATGTGCCACACGATAAATATTGTCAGTAGACGTTTGTGTGTCTTCCATCTGCTTGCGAAGTTTTTTGATTTTGTTGTTTAACGCAACGTATGGGTCAATGTTTGGTAAATCTGGCAACACAGGAGTTGTACCCTCTTGAATGACCGTATCGGATGCACCAGAGGTTGATTGAACATTTGTTTGTTCCTTTGGTTTTGGTTCTCCGTCATTACCCTTGATGTACTGACCAGACATATACAATTGGTATGTTTCGTAAGATACTGTTTCGTCTGTTTCTGTGGCGGAAACATAAAAATTCATGGGGTCTTGCCCCATGAATGATACGTTATAATACATTACAATTCCTCCGTAATAAATACTGCACCGTCAAATGGTTGTGTGTTTGTTATTCTGATAGAACCACCATCATCACCATACGGTCCAGATGGGAAATGGATTTCTTTACCGACTGTTACATCTGGACATTCCCCAATCGTAATCGTGTATTGGCTTGCCCTAGTTGGTACGTTGACATTATATGTGACTGTCTTGGATAAACCCATCTGCCATTCAATGTCCCACAACATATCACGTGCGTAACCGCCGGGATTACCACCACCGCCACTAGTGAATGTAAATGATGGACAACCAACGAGTTCACCAAACACACCAAGATTTTTTGTGTCGTCATTCACATCGCCACGTCCTTGGTAGTCGCCGTCTGGGAAACGCAAAAACTCTGTTGGATTACCGCTTAGATTGCGTCTGTTGGTAAAGTTTGCGTTAAAGAATGACACATTGTTGCCAGCCAAGACATAACAAGGCATTGACAATCCATCGCCACCCCAAGTAGACACATTGTCTGTACCAACTTTAAAAGCATTAGCCATAAAGTATAAAGAACCCTTTTCGTTGTGTTTCGATGATTCATGCACGGAACGGAACGATTGTTTATACGGTTGTTGATTATTGAGTGATAGATTGGTTGCGTAACCAGAGGTTTTATAATCAATGCCATTACCAACGATTCTTGTTTCGGAAGACTCTGGTCTTGTACCACGAGATGCAACCGATGCACCAATCATAGTAATCTTGAATCGTTTGCCAGTCGGAGTAAACGTATATGTTCCTCGACCAGTAAACTTAGTTGTCTTATAGTTTGCGTGAGATGCTGCAAAGTAGTTTTCTTTTGGTACATTCACGGCAAACCATTGTACAGGCTCTGGAGAACGTATACCAAAGTATGTTCCCTCTGGTAACGATGGTATGTTTGCAATTTTAAACCAAGGATTACTTGGTGTAATGGCAAACGCTGGGATGGCACAAGAGATTACGTCTTGACCTTTACGCAAGCGAATTGCGATGGTTTTTCGTGGTATCTTTTCATAGTCAATCATCCATTGTTTTGTTTGTTGGAACTCATAATGACCACTATATGAAGACCCATGACCGCTACTAGTAAAAACTGTTTTACCTTTGTCAGATGCCATCGGTGATAACCACTTTTTGGAGTTTTCTGGTGGATTTTCCCATCCAACACCCTCGACATTAGCGCTATCGTATTGTTTCCCTAGGGATGTCCAAACGTTAACACCGACTTCTGGCACCTCAACAGAAACATATGTATCGGCTTCGCTATAGATGTAAACTCGGTTGGTCAATGTGCCTGTTGAGTATCTTGACGGTGCAAAGTTGTCAAGGTTTGTTCTCCCCCAAGGTTGACCCCCATAGTACATCTCACCGTTGCAATGTTGAGTGATACGTGCATGAATGTCAAAGCCTTTTTTAGATACATTGACTGCCTTGGTTTCCATTGACCCCTGTAAATAATTATCAGCTGCACTCATGTTTTGACCCAAGTTCATCTTTTGGGGAACAACAAAGACCATTGGTTCAGAATCCCAATTCAAGTCGATATGGTCACCATCGTTTGCAATCCCAAAGACCATTTGTTGTATAGCACTATAGGTAACACCTTTAGAGTCATACCACTTGATGCCATCTTTGGTTAATGTGGTAAATGAACCGTTTTCATTACTCATGCGAATACCGCTGGCATCAATACGAACGCCACCACCCTTGATTTGCATACCAGATTCTTGCAAGTCTAAGATAGAACTCATGAGTTTGTCTGTACTGATTGTACCAGCTTCGATGTTCTTTGCAACGACACCCTTATCGAATACAGAATCAGATGTAACGTGTAACAATTTACCATCAATTTGAGTACCACCGCTTGATTGATTGATTCTACTTAGAATTTCATCGCCAGATAAAGACTTAATAGAAGACTCAATGGTACTTGCAAGTTGTGTTACTCGTGATTGTACCTGTGAATCAATATCTCTGATTTTGGCATCCAAAGCGTTTGCCGTTTGTGTAATCGTGGATTCCATCTGGTGTTGTGCATCCGTGATTTGTTGTTTCATGACTTCGGCTGCTTTGGTGATTTCTAATTTTGCACCACCGATTGAATTTTGAATTTGTTCTGTGACCGCATTTTGAATACGTGTGTTGATTGTATCAATGTTTGCTTGCATCTGTTCAACACTTTGGATTGCTGCGGTTGCACGATTGATTAAATCTTGATTGATATTCTGTTTAATCACCGCACTAAGTGGACTGGAGAACGCACCAGTACCAAAGTAGTCTTCATATGCGAATGACACATTGTAAACCGCTGGGTCGTCTACATAGGTGAATACATTGGTGTCGGTTCTAAAGTCTTTATCATTGACTCTAAAGATGGTTTTCAATATTGGTGGATTTGTCTTTGGTGTATCCCTTAGAACAACTTGGAACGCACCAGATTGTGACTTGATGTAATTTAATTGTGGAACACTAAGTTGTGGATAATCGTATTCAATAAAATTGACTGGACCAGCGACATTATCAATGTTGACACCACGAACGTATACTTTACCAGTACGCATTGTTAATGTAATCGGTGCTTCATTGTCAACAGATACGACTGCACCATTATCAAAGAATCCTGTCGTGGACACCTCATAATGGTCTATATCAGTATTCTTGATTATATCCCATGTGATTCTTGCTTCATCTGTTACCTTTAGGCGTAAATTCTGTGGCATTTCTGGTGTGCCAAACTTTGAAATGACGGTATACGTTGGAGCAGACATAGATTCCTCATGTTCAATACCTTTAGAATCGTTCGGTATAATACGTGCGTTGATTGTGTCGCCACGTTTAAGACCCATGACAGTTGTGATACCTTTGGATTCACCATAGTTCTTCCATTCACCAGCCACACCATTGTGTATAGTTTGGATATAAACCGATGCAGAACGGAACTCGATGTCGTCTGGTTCATCAAAGGACAACACGATGTCATACGTTGGCAAGCCATCGACTTTACCACGGTAGATTTGATTGAATTGAATATTCTCAACAGGCTTAACAGTTGCTGGTATTAACTTGATTGGCTTGTCGTTGCCAACTGTACCAAACACCTTTAGAGATGCACCGAATGTATCGTCATAGATTGATGGATTGTATTGACGTGCGGTAATTTCAAATGTACCGTCTTCTTCTTTTATTTCGGTGATACGTGCTTGTTGGTTGGTAAACAACTCTTGTTTAACACCGTCTTCATCTATGTATGTTTTGGAGATTGTTACAATATCGCCAGCTTCCAAGTGAGAAGCCATAAGACCAGTCTTGAATGTCACAGTAATCGGACACAAGCGAATAATATCTCGTGCGATTTTCCCAAGTCGTAAACATTGTGTTTGTCTGCGTACACCCTTGAAGTCAATATCTTGTTCCACAGGTCTACCAATACCGATTGGCGGAGGTAATTGATTTGTGGCATCTTCAACGATTAATTTAACCGCCGTATAATCCAAGGCTGGTTCAACGTAAGTCAGATTAAACTTGTTCGGACTTTGGTCAATAGATGCAGATTTATAACTAAGGGTTTCTTCCACGATGTTATCATCATTGAACGCATACACAGGCTGTTCTAATCGTTCGCACCGTAGTTTGATTGAATTGTTTGAGAACACGATAAATCCAAGGAATGAGTTCAAGATTGATTGAATGTTTTCTTGATGTGTTTTTGTTTCGTTTAAACATATATCAAGTTGATACCTTGGCTCTGTTTTTGTGACACCGTATGGGTCATTGTATGTGATTTCTTCGTCACAATAGTTTGCCACATCGGTAAACGATTCCATGTCAAGAATATCTGGTGTAACATACCGACCAGCACCGTATGTTTTATTTGTCAAGTAATCATATAGACATACAACAGGGTTCTTAGAGTATTTATACTGTTTATCACGCCAATCGTATACAATCATGCCTTGGACAATGGCAGTCACCGTTGGATTGCCAGCACCCATCTTTTCTGTATATCGTAAGTCAGCATGGACGTATGCCATATTCGGATAACCGCCTGTTGTTAGATATTGGTCTGGTGCATCTTGGTATTTACCACCAAGGTGTGTATAAACCGTAGAATTGCTACCGTCTTGACTACCGTTCGTCATACAGTATACATCTCGTTTATAACATGATGATTCACCAAAGGTATCTAGGGATGACGGAGAGTTTTGACATATAACAGGATTTACTAACTCCCAACCATCGGTTTGCAAGTCAGATAAGTATGTATCACCTAAGATAATTTGATAGATTTTACCAAACGTATTACAAGCCAACGAGTACTGTAGGTCAATCGTTGTATTATCATCTGTCAAGAAGATATATACAGTTTTACCATTGGCTTGCAACTTTAGTTTATTAAACTCGTTGAATGATTGATAATCTACGCTATCTTGGTAGATTGACTGTTGAGATGGATTTGATTCATGACCAGCGAACCCATGCCTTTCTGCAACACCGCTTTCAATAGACACTTTTGCATCTGGGTATTTATTATTACGAATACCAAACACAGGTATTCTTGTTTGTTTTGTTTCATTCAAGCGTTGTACGCTTGTTAGATAACCATTAGCAGTAACACCGAAGATGTCGTGGATTTTACCCTCGCAAAGAACCACGTCTTTGTCCAAGCGTTTACCACCAACGTCCATCTTATGGAATGTCTGTAGACCACCAACTTTAGTTTGTCCATAGACAATTGGGATTGTACCCTCGGATGTTACTTGGTTATTTTTGGAATCAAATGCTGATTCTGGTGCAGATGGTTGCTTTGGTGATTTATCGAATAGACCACCAATGGACATACCAAGGGATAAACCGTACATTACACGGCTAAATACAGATGCCGCCTTTAAGAATCCCCAAGCACCACCGCCAAAACCAAAGGCAATACCAGCAGCAAGACCAATGAATTTTGCTACACGACCTTTACCGCCCTTGCCACCGCCTTTACCCATATATTAATACCTCGTTCGCTTTACTAAGTAGAAAATTAAGTACGTACCGTAAATTCAAACGGTACAGATAAGAACCCAGCATATCGTTTTTGATTGCCATGTCGCTTACAATCCGTTGGTGTTTTGTCGCAACCAGATTGGATTGTCGCTTGTTGACCGATTAATACATCTGGTGATTGCAATAACGGATATTCTAAATAGATACCAGCACCAGCATCTTTAAAGTCAACAATCTTACGTGCTTCGCCACTCACGATTAATACACCGTTTGTGAATGTCTTTCGGTCTGCTGGGTTGCGAATACCAACACGGAAACCATGTTCATCTTGTGTGATTGAATCAACGGTTGTTTGCAATGTTTCAACTTGTGCTTGACATGATTCATCACCGAATACAGATGTACAAGAATATTGTGTTCTACGACCGCCACGGACGTTTGGAACATCTGTTGTTACCGTTACTTTGAAGATGCCATCTGTTGTTAATTCTGGTGCATCAACACGACCCATAAACACAGGTTTAATCATGTTTGCATTGGTTAATGAATCTGGGTATAAAATTCGGTAGATATACACTCGACTGCCTGTGAATGGAATACCCTTAAATAATAATTGAGTAAATTTATCAGTTGCATTAGAAATCTGCAACTCACAAGAGTCAATCGAATTATCTACCGTTTTATCAATCTCGCCACGTCTGATTGGCAATGCCAAGTATGTATGACCGTTGAATTGAATATTGACATCACAAGAGCATAGATATAGCGTTAAATTCGGTATATGTACTTCGTATAATTCAATGTCAAATACCGAACCACTTTCCAATGCTTCTCGAAACGCCACAGGTAAATTAATCATGTATACTCCCTATTGAGATACTTTCGCATCATAATAACTTCTCGATTTGTACATTCGCAGTAAATCCAACGGCATTACCATGAGTACCATTCTCAATTGTGAAATCTCGTAGTACTTTCATGTTAAATTCGTTGGTTGCGAATCTACATAGTTGTTCCTTGCCATATTCATCTATGAATAGAAATGGTCTTGTGTTACCACCAACGGATTCACAAAAGTCTTCAAATATCTTTTGTTGGTCTGTTGTGCCACGAAGACTGATTGACCAAGTTCTCTTTGGTGTAACCGCAAGTTGTCGCACTTGTTTCTTACCAGATTCAAATGTGATTTCTTGTGTGGCAAACTTTAGACCTTTTTCAACCTCGAATATATACGGCAATGGGAACTTTGGATATGTCGCCATTGTTAATTCCTTTCGTTACGCTATTAGCGTTCTTGATGGAAACCACAGTAAAACAATGGTTGCCAATAGCTACGTTTAAATACGGCAGATAGTGATACGTTTTCAATACAAGGAACTTGCATCGCAAGTATTTGTCCATTCTGTAGATATACGCCAGTATGTAGGTCGCCATCTACGTTAAATACAATCACATCGCCATGTTGTAACTTGTCAATATCACGAACTTTGTCAAAGTGTTTTAATAAGTATCGTAACACCCTTAGTTGATGATTCTTGTGAAAATCTTCGCATGACGTTGGGTCTTTTTTACCATCGTCAAAACAATGTTTGTATCCGTGGTCTTTATACCACATACGGCAAACATCAACACAATGATATTGATTCTTTTTATGATTAAAGCCGTATTTCAGACCCAAGTATTTCGTAATGTCTTCCATATGACCTCCGATAGCAATAATGCGAGGGGTTTATCACCCCTCACATATAGTGTCAAAAATTACATAAAAGTTGCGTTATTTCATCTTGCCAAGTGCCACCAACTTGTTGTATTTCGCCAAGAAGTCTTGGTCAGAAATCGTTTGTTTAACAAATACAGGTTGTGCAATAGATTCATGTGTAGAACCATTGTTTGCCATGTAGTTCATCCCTTTAGTCATAGCTGATGTGTTTGCGACCATTTGATTCATCATTCGGTCTTGTCGTTTGGTTTGTTCCGATAATGCCCCTGTAGATGTATTCGGATTTTTCCAATTAGGTTCGATACCTTTGGTTTCACCAACCCCAAGGTCACGTGCAGCTTGATTCAATAGTTGAATACCACGTTTTTTGTCGTTGGTTGGAATAATCCATTCTTTCTTATCGCCCTCACCGACACGAACCAATTGGTCTTTATCGACTGCACCACCGCTGGCGAATTTCAATAGACCGAACTGTCGTGCAAACCCAGCAACAGTACCCAAAGCACCTAACCACTTGTTATTGCCTAAGCCACCAAGTTTCATGCCAGCGTTGATATATTGTGATACATCGGTTTTACCGTCTTTTTTATCCTTGTTGCCCTCTGGTAAGTCAACACCGTTTTTATCGCCTTGTACGTTTCCGTAAATCACGGCATCGGTAAATGTTGCTTGACTCCATGCAGTACCGTTTTGAGTATTAGCCAAGAATGTCGCAAAGTTCTTATCAAGGTTTTGTGTAGCTTGTGTTGCTAACATTTGTTGGTTTAATGTTTCATCAACACCACCGATGTTACCATCTTTCCCAGTTAATTTCTTTAATGGGTTGATGCCATCTTGATATTTCTTGTCTTTACGCTTTAGCAGATTCTGTAAAAGACCACCGTTGCCATCTTGGATTTTGAACATCATTTTTAACGTGTCTTCCGCAAGTTGTTTCCACAAGTCTTTCCAAACGTCTTTAAACTTCTTGTCCTCGAATATCATCGAATGGAATACATCATGAGTTTGTTGCTTGATGTTTTTGTTTAAGTCATTACCTGTCTTATTGATTTGTACTTGTAGCTTCTTAAGTTCAATCCCAGCTTTACGGATGTCTGCTTCGGTATATTCTGAATCACCACGCTTAAAGGCTGCAACCATATCGTTGTATTGTTTTACCTTAATGATATACAATTCAACTAAGCGTTGTGCATTACGGATGTCCTTTGTCCAAAAGTTTTCAGATGTCCCAGCGATTTCCATGTCCAAGTCTTCATTCTCATGACGGTCTTTTGCCATTTGTGTGGCTTCATCATAGTCTTTATCACGGTACTTATCTTGCATACGATGGGTCATAACTTCATCGTATTTCTTCATGGTTTCTTGCAGTTTCTTAACATCTGCTTTTGGATTGAGTTTGATTAAATCGTCAATCTCTTTTTGAATCCCTTGCAGTTTTTCTTTTAAGGCTTGTGATTCCTTTGCTAAGTCAGCTTGCTCTTTTGGTTTCATAGCGTTTTCCATTTCGGCTTCCGCCTTAGCAAGTTTCTTCGCAAGTTCGTCAAGTTTATTTTGTTTCTCAATTAGCTTAGATGCTCGTTCTGCATCAGTTTTTGTTTCGTCACCATATTGGGAATTAGCAAGTTGTCTTGCATACGCTTGTCTTGTTGCCGTTTCAGCACCACCAGAGCGTTCAACAAACATATCAAAATAATGGGCATATTCCTCTGGTGTTCCGTTGGTTGCGTGTTGTAGCACTTTTAGCCAATTGTCATGCTCTGTTGTTTGCAACTCGTGTACCAAGAACGCCATTTGTGTCGCACGATTGTTTGGGTCAGATGCATTGGCATTAGCAAAAGCCACAAGTTGTTCCCATCGGCCACCCTCGTATTTATCCCATTGTGCAAGACCTCTGTGGTCGCCATTATCAGCCAATGGGTTCATGCTAGATTCTTGTATTAGATTACCAACGATACCATATGCTTGGTTAGCGGTAAACCCTTGTTTTATCAAGAAGTCAATAGCTTCACCCTCTGGTGTTCCACTATATGGGTTTTTGGCTTTAGATGTCTTTCCAGTTTTACCCTTTTTACCATCACCAGCACCACCATCTGGTAGTTCGCTACGTGGATAATTACCAGTTGTACCACCGCCACCAGAGTTGCCATATAAAGAAGAGTTAATACTATTTAGTTGTTCTGCACCATCAGCTTGTACTTTAGCTGCGGTTGATGCCAAAATTTGTTCTGCTTGTTGACCATAGCTATTGGCATCCTCTTGTAAATGCGTTTGTTCGTCCTTGATTTGTGATGCAGTATATTTAGCCATTTGTAAATTACGTTCGGCTTGCTCGATTTGACGATTGTTTGCACCAGCTGCCTTTAAAGCGTTTAATTCGCTTTCGGCTTGACCGATTGCACCATCCGCTTGTTGTAATCTTGCGGCTGCTCTATCGGCTCTCCATTGTTGAAAAGCGCGCATCAACGAATAGTAAGCCAAGCGACAAACATCAAGTACTTTTGTGAATTGAATGATTACGGCAATACGGTCTAACCAACCTTTTTTCTCGTGTTGTAACGAATCAAGGTTATCTTTGGTTTGTTGTCGAACGGCTTGTGCAGCTTGGAACAATTGTGCCTTTTCGTGTTTGATTTGTTCTGCTAGTTGGTCTTGCCTTTTTTGTACCGCTTGGGTCATACGTTGGTTTGCTTCGTCTGAATTATCTGCGGTTAATACAAAGTTGGTTTGTTCTTCGCCAAGAATTTGAATAATACCATCGTGTGCGATTTGAATTTCTTCCGCAGCTTGTTTCGCTTCTTCTGAACCCTCGGCGTATTCTTTTTGCTTTTGGTTTAAATTATAGTATGCGTTAATAAACTGCTCTAAGACACCAGTAGATTCTTTTAGACGACCATATGTTTCCTCGTAAGATTGCAACAATTGAGAATGAGTATCAATCTGTTGTTGCACTTCTTCACGATTGAAACGCCAAGACAAAGCAAGTTGACTAGCAATTGTAATCGCACCAATAGCGATACCAACCCAGCCACCCATAAATCCTGTGAGTGTACCGATTTCACTAGCAAGTCCACCAGCCGCACCCTTAAGTCCTTGGAATTTACCTTTTAAGCCTGTTGTGTTACCGCTTGCAATTCTTGATTCCCTTGCGTATTTTTCGGCTGCATGAGTCATTTTGTTCCAACCAGAAACAACGCTCGTTTTCATGATGTTGAAAACAGAACCCCATTTACGGTGAATAACCAACAACCCTAGCATAGCGAATGAAACCATAGCAATAGATGATGGCAAGCGTTCTATCCATTTAAACAATGAAAGAACACCATCTAACATACCTTTGATAACGGTTGACATTGTGCCGTTGCCAGCAGTAGTCATCATCTTTTCCCATTGTGCGGCAATCTGTTGTATCTTCTTTTGGATTGTGTCAAGTTGCATACCAACTTGTGCATTGGTGAAACCCATAGATGTTGAAGACAATCGTAAGGCTTCTAAGTATTCTTTTAAATCCAACATGGCATCGGCTTTATTCCATTGCCATTTACCGCCCGAGATTGCCTTTAAAAGGTCTTCCATGGATTCTTTCGACCCTTGTGCCTTAATCATCAAATCAAGTAACACATCGTCTACTTTACGGAATGAACGCTCTCCGTTTTCTCCAACTTTATAAACTTCGATACCAAACTCTTGTAATGCTTTAACGGCTTTTTTAGAGTGAATAGAACCGAAGATAGACTTTAAGGCGTTACCGATTTCACCACCGTCTGCTTGTGTTTTACGTGCCATAACGGCAACAAGTGCTTGTGCAGAATGGAACGATACACCGACTTCAGCTGCGGATTGTGCCATACGCTTATTAGCTTCGGATAAAGTTTGTGCAGAAACCGTATAGTTATGTGCAAGAGATGTCCAAGAGTCAATAATGCGGTTTGACACACTCATGGCATCATTGGTATTATTGATTTGAAAACCCCATTGCATGATTGAGGATTCCAACGCTTTGTTTGCAGACACAATGTCGAACGCATCGGCAACCGCAAGTTTGGTTGCTGCATCTGTCAACGCAAGAACCGTATTGTTATCCTTGTATGCACGACCCCAAAGTTTGGCAGACTCAATCATTTCATGGCTTGTTGTACCGTATTGAACCGCAAGTCCTTGTAGTTTACCTTGCATACTCTCTAGTTCAGACTTAAAGATTTCTGCTTCCGAGCCACCAAGTTGAAGACTATTTTTTAAATTAGATGGGTCAACTTCTAGTAAAGACTTGGCAAACGCATTGGTTGCACCAGTGCCATGTTTCATAACTTGTGCGAAGCCAGCCATGTCTTGTTCAACTTTTGGGAAAGCAGCAAAGGATTCCATGATTTTGTCACCAACCCATAATGCCGCCCAACGTGTTGCAAAATACCCAAGTCGTGAACCAACCTTATCTAGTTCAAAACCCCATCTAGTTAGCGTTGGGATATGTTCTTGTGTAATTTCGTTGATTCTTCGTTGTTGACCATACAATGTATTTAACTTGCCTTGAATTGCAGTCATTTGTTGAAGATATTGTTCTTTACCTACGTTGTTCGCTTTCCATGCTTGGTAGAGTACATCGGCTTGGTTCTTAAGTTGATTGATTTGAGTACCAACCGTCATAGCCTTGTTGCCATCTCTTAAGGTGTTATGATTTGACGACTCCAACTTCTTGATTGCATTGGCAGAATCTTGTAGACCCTTGGCAAGTGCTTCACCATCTTTTTTAAGCGATTGCATTTTCGCAGACATACCATCAAAAGAATTAGATGCCAAGTTGCCACTTTTTGCCGTTCTTTCCAACGCATTAGCCAATGTAGCAGTTTTTGTTGTGATGCTATCAAGTTGTCGTGGCAGACCAGTGAATTTAATCTGAATATCAGAGTTTCTTTTAAGTCGCTCTACGGCTTGTTGCAACTGTAGAATACTAGAGGTTACTCGATTGGTATTCTCGGTTGCTTGACTGTAGTCTATTTTTATGTCATATCCGAATTTTTTGTTTCCCATTAATTATTCTCCTATGATGCGTACCCAGAACTCAAAAGACCACGTACCGCATCTGCCCCTGTTACGGAATCAGAGTCAACAAAAGTATTACTATCGTCTGTATCTGTTTTATTGTTTTCGTTTAATGCAACAGATAACCCCTCTAGTTCTGGTAAAGTATATCTCATTAGTGATTCTCTGGTTTCACTCGTGTGTTGTACCAAAGATGCAATGACTAGGTCAAGTCCTCCAGATTTATCTTCGGTAGTTCCTGTGCCATTAGACCCATCATCTTTTTTTTTAATCCGCTAATAGATAAATATTCATCCAACAGTTGCACACCATTGTCTAAGTCGATTGCGTTAATCAATTCTTTCCGTGGAATACGTAACGCCATCTCAAACAGTTCACACATGGAGTTAAATGCCACATAGTCATATTTCACCTTGCCATTGGCATCTAACACTTCTTTGCCATCTTCGTCTAAAATTGGTGATGGTAAGTTCAAATATAAGTACTGGTCATTTATTTTAGACAATAGACGTTCAACCTTGTTGTAATCTTTTAACAACATTGGATAAATCTTGTATTCCTTGCCGTTAAGCATAATGTATTTTTCTTGTGGAATTAAAGTGTTTGACATCTATATATCTCCATAGTTCTCCATATAATAAAAAATAGGGGCATCCGAAGATGCCCCTATGAGATTAGCCTTGGATTTCTTGTGTGATTTCCAAGATTTTACCGTCTGTACGAGTTGTATCATACATAACTTCAAATTCAAGTTGTGGTGCAGATGCTTTTTGACGTTCATGGTCAATGTCCATTTTGCCAGTCGCTCTAGCACGGAAAATATGAGTATGCAAGATAACTTTCTTACCATCGCCCATATCAACAGGATTGGAAACGTGACGGATTTCAACGAATTGTGGTACGCTAGTTGCTTTCATTGTCGCCTTACGAGAAGTTGTATCAGTACGAAGACCAGATACTTCAATGAATTTGTTAGTTACAGATGTACCCAAAGTGATAACTCCAGATGCATCAATTGTAAATTCACCAGCGGACGGAGTTGTACTTTTTGTGTACTTCAATGTTTCACGTTCGTCTTCCATTTGATTATCGTTCGCAAGTACAACGATTGTATCTTCTGGGATAACATTTGTTACACTTGGAACGGTAAATGCAGTACCGCTTGCAATCAATGTAGGTTTTACACTAAAGATTAAAGTACCGTTGTTGTCAACATCAGCACCAGCAGTTACACCCAAGTAATCAAGGTTGAAACGTGCTTCTGTGAAAGATGCTTGAACATTGGATTCTTTATTCAAGATATAGATTGGTGGTAAAGCATCAGAACCATAGACTTTTTCATCAGAGGAACTGAAAGATAGTTTCATTGTTTGAAGTGTGCCAAGTTTGTATGCTTCAACTTTGCCGTTTACGACACGTTTTGCCCATGCTTCGCCAACACCATTCAATACAAAGTTTTTGCCTGTTTGTTGTGCCATTAATTAATCTCCTATGATTATGACCATGTAAAAGGTCTAACACGAAACATATAACCGATTAAGCCAGCCGTACCAGTGGAGAACGAACCCTCGGTATAGATGGACATTTCTTGATAATGTTCCTTTAATAGTTTATTCAAATGTATATATAAATCATTCACAAGTTTTCTGTTATTAGAACGACCAATGATTCTAAATTCTAACAGATTTTTGTTGACCATCCAATTCTTGGTATTACCAACAGATGGAATGAATGACATAATTATGTAAATATCTTGTTTTTCGTCAACGAGTTCCGCACCAGCAAGACCACGCCTAATCTTAGAGTTCCACTCTTGGATTGATTGTGTGTCCTTTATGCGTAATAACGAAGCCATTTCTTCGTCTTGTCGCAAGATATTCCACAGTTCGTCCAATAGTTGTACCGTATACTTCATGCGATTACTCCTTTAAAAGCATTATCTAGTTGGGTTTCGATATAATCAGATACTGCATCGTCAATAGCTTCATCCAATTCTTTTAACCAATGAACGATTTCTGTTTCAACAACAAACATCGGTTCTTTTGGCTCTAAAGGTTTTAGCTTGGATTTCTTCATGGGTTCTTCTAGGTTGATGCCATTGAAATGACCTTTGGATTTGTAATCTGGTACACCCATTGTTGGTGAATGTACAGTTTCTCCCTTGTCACGACCCATGATTGCATTGCCGTGCGATGAACGATTATCGTTATACCAAGATGATGCCATGTATTCTGGTAAGTCTGGGTTGCCAAACTCCCCAAGTTCCGCACTTGTATTCGTTACCATGAACGAACCAGAGCCATACTCTAGGATGAACGCCCCAAGACCTGTGATGTCTAAGCCAAGTCTAACCATGTTGACGCTTGGTGTGAATCTTCTAAGGATTATATGGTGGTCAGTATAGATGCCCTCGTCTGCAACCGCCCAGATTTGTTTGATACGGTCAGTCAGTACATCTAAATGGTCTTCTAAGACCTTAGCGATTACATCTTGCATTGTCTTCATGTTAGCCACGCTCGTCTGGTGAACATTGCACATACAGGAACGGTGCAAAATCGAACTTGTTAATTACATCAATTTGTAAAAACTGTCCATTGATTTCGATTCTATCCAATAGTGCAACATCCGTATCCCTTGGTAGAATAAATCGCTTTGTAGTAGTCGGTAACAAACCATAATCGAACAAGTGCATCTTAGCGGACACATCTTCGTATACACACTTTAAGTCTTTTACTTTTATAGTAGTAGATGTACCACTGGTGTTACCATACTCGTCTGTTGTGGTTTCGATACCATAGATATTTACGATTGTATTTGTTGTATAAAACTCACCTTTATCACCATTATGCGAGTTTGTTTTTGCGACCAAGAATAACGTATCACCGTTTCTACGTTCGCATATATCGCCAGCTTCCAACGAGGAATCTGACATAAGGTTTCCCCAACGAACATTATTCACAAGAAACCGTTTTGTACCACGACCAATTCGTGTAAACAACACAAACTCTGGTTTTTTACCATCGCATTTAATGGTTTCACGCCATGATGCGAACATTCGTGTACAGTCAAACTTTGGTGTATATTTTTCTCGCATATATACCTCCGTTTAAAATCTGTATCGTGATAACAATGATTTGATTTCGTTTGTAAATAAGTTTGGGTCAGTTAATGAAAATCGTGCATCCAAAGTTGTCATGGAATTTAAGGCGGTGAATGTGGAAACCTGTGATATGTTCATCGCAAGCATCGCACAAGCCGTTTTTACCTCTCGTGGAATTTCAGCGAATCCATAGTTGTAACGGACTTTATAAAATCTTGCGTTATGCGAGAATATTTGAGAGTATGTCATGGCGGATGTATTACTCAATAGATATATATACTTGCTACCATCAAAGTCATACAAGTACGGTTCAATCTCAACTCCGTCTTCGTTTATATCTCGTGTGTGAATTGCTTGAATTGATAGAATGTCAATCACAGGGTCATTCTTTAGAATCAACACGCCTCGCCTGTTAGGCTTGACAATCTCGGTGATTTCGTTGGATGTAAATTTTGATTTTCCATTGTTTGTTCCAACGTAGGCATCAATCATAGTCGATGCAAACTGAACGTGACTTTCATCAACTGGAATCATTTGACAATACTCGTCAATTTCTGCTGCATCTAAGTATACCATGATTTCTCCTAGGATTCCTCAACGGAATCTTCTTCGTTGTCAGTTTCAGTTTCTGTAGATTGTGTTTTTGGTTTGATAACTTTGCCAGCTTTTTTGTCTACAGGCTCTAATACTGCTTCGTTCAAAGCGTATTCTTCCTCGGACACTTCAAAGCGACCGTTATCAGCTTCAATAATGCGACCACATAAATAAATACGTGTTGCATTACTGTCTTTTAATGTTACTAACATATGTATCTCCATTCGGTTAAAACATTGGGGTGTCAAAAGACACCCCTGTGATTAATCGTTTGAATCAAGCGTTGGATTACGCTTCCGTAATGTTAATTACGCTTCAGTAAATTCAACTTTGAAGTGAGCACCAGCAGATGCACCTTTTGCAACAATTGCATCGAACATTACTGCAACGTATTCGTCCAATAGACCTTTTGTAAGACCCATTTTAAAGATACGAGGTTCTGCATTAGTTAAGTAATGGCGTTCAATCAAGTTTTCGTTAACTACATACAATGTATGTTTTTTGTTAGTTGGGTCAAATGGAATGTAGTTATCTGGAATTAATGGTAAATAACCAGCTTGTGTACGGATTGTATTTACCACGAAACCATTACCCAAGTCCATTTTATCCGCAGATTGGTTAACTGCAAAACCCGGGCGTTTCAATTCTGCACGGCTTAAGTAGTCGATTGTCAATGGGTTTGCGTAGATTGCAGTAGGCATACCGATGTATTTTGTGGATGCCAAGTTGGATGCCATTTTAGTACGGATTGTGTCTGTTACAAACTCGCCTGTACCAGTTGCAAAGCTATAAGGGTTAGCCACAGTTACTGCATCTGTAATTTGTGTTGCCAAACCACAGTATTCAACGGATGTAGAATCATCAGCTGCGGTTGCAGTACCTGTCCAGATACCTTTGTTGGAAGTTTGAAGCAAGTCCACAATCATGTCTTCCATGTCTTTGTTCAATAAAGCTTTTGCCAAGGCATCACCTTGTTGTGCTACAACTTCTGTATCAAACAAAGAGTATTTAATACCAGATGTAATCGCTTTTAAGTATACTGCCTTTTCAACACGACCGTAATCTTCATCGTAAGTATCAACACCGTATTTACCGTTGTCGCCTGTACGTGGATTTACGAATTTCGCATTGTGTGCAATCTTAGTTTGTTCCCAATAACGAGATGGGTAGCCAGTCGCCATCACAGGTGTGATACGGTTGCGAATTGTTACGTTACGATTTAACAAGTCAACCATTAAGTTTTGGAATTTAGGCAACTCGATGTAGTGAGATTGGTTATAATCAGCAACGGCAGCTGCTGTAATAAATTTGGATTTTGTTACTGCCACAGTTATTTCTCCTATGATATAAAATCAAATCAACAAAATAATTTATGCGTAATTATTTACACATAGCTTCGATGCCATCTGCAAAGTTATCATATTCTTTGTCAGATTTACCAGCTTCCAATTTAGCTTTAGTTTCCAAGTTTTTAACATCGGAAATTACAGTTTGTTTTTCTGCTTCGGCTTTACCAGCTTCGATTTCTGCATCTTTTGTTTCAACAGATTTTTCAAGTTCTGCGATTTTTGCATCTTTTTCAACAATCAATGCATCTTTAGCGGAACATTCAGCAGTCAAGCGTTCAACTTCTGCTTTTGCATCTGCAAGCTCCTTAGCTTCTTCCGCTTGTGCTTTAGCTTGTGCTTGTGCTTCAATAGATGCCTTAACGGCTTCATCAACCAAGGCTTTAATTTCTTGTTCGTTCATTAGTTGTTTTCCTTTCGCCTTTGCGGCAATTTCTGCAATATACGTATTTTGGTATGCGGCTGCGTTTTTAAACAACATAGCAACACCAGTAAATTCAACATCCGCCATTTCAATATGGTCTTCAAACTCGTGGATATTGAAAATGGCTTCCACAGAGAATCCTAGAGAGTCTACTGTTTTCTTTATGAAGTCAGCAATATCTGGAAAGTCATTCTTGTAGATAATACCAGTGAACTTAAGTTCATTACCGTCAACCCAACATTTTTCAACTACACCAATTTTATTTCTACGGTCATGTGCCATCATGACTTCATCTGGAAATAACCAAGGGTCATAATCACAATTGATACCCATAAGGTTCATCGTAGATGCACACGCTTCGGCAACTTCGGATGATAACATCACAGGCTTATCAACACCACCGGGAATATAATCAGATGGTTCATCAAGGAACATACACGTACCAGTAAAACGCATGGAGTTCGGATGTTGGTTATCTAGTATAACCTTAATTGCACTCGCACTAAGTTGTACTTTTTGTTTTTCCATCGGCTTCTCCTTTCTCTGTAGATTTCTTTGGTTCATCGGTCGTGTCAGTTATAGATTCATCGTCTTGTACACGCTTTTGAATCAAAGATGATTTATATTCTTCCAGCAACGAATCGCCAGACGGAATATCTTTCAGTTCGATACCAAGGACACCATTTAACTCTTGACGTGCTTCGTTTAATGTGATAATATTACCATCAACGAGTTTACGAACACGTTCAACGGCATCTGCCTGTTGTGCCTTGGTTGGAGTGAATACGAATTGGAATTTAATACTGTCAGAATAACCTAAACGTGCAATCACGTATTTATTAAACGCTCGTTCAAAAATCTTCGCCCAAGGTTTAATTGTGTATTCCAACATTTCATTATCTTTTTCAGATGAGGTAGAACGGTCATTTGAAATCGCTACACCTAGGCGTTCTGGAGGGATATTGAAACAAGTCGCAATAATCTGTAACAACATTTTCTGCCAATTCAAGGATGCAGCTTCATCACCAATCGGTGAAATCTGTTTGGCATCCAATTGTGCAGACCCAACGATTGCAACCGCAGATTGACCTTGGATTTCATTCGCAATGTATAACCGAATTTTTTCGATTTCTTCTTCACTTGCGGATGCACCCATATTGACTAAGTATTTTGGCATCGCATTAGAGGAAATATCGTTTGCATACTCTTGTACTTCTGCTAAGTACTTGATATGTCGATATGCTTGCTCTAATGGTGATAAACCAAACTCGTCATATGTCAGTTTCGTGCGTTGCAACATGGCGATTTTATCAACCTTGTACCACTCTTGATGTCCATTCACGGATTGCAAAAAGCGTGGTTGATTTAAGTCACCGCTCCAATTGGTTGCTACTTCGATTGTTTCTGTGTCGATTGGGAATAAATACAAAGGTCTATATCCCTTGACCACCTTTTGTTCAAAGAACGCAAGGTCTAATACAATCAAGTCTTCAAATAGCTTACCAATGAAGTCGTTGTAATCATCAACAGGATTCGGATTTTGAATAATCTGTGTGACCTGTTTGATTTGTTTCTTGTTTGCGTTACCATCAATGGAAACAACTTCCCAAGGCAACGCAAGAATACCCTCTCGGATTTGATTGATTGCAGAACGTACAATCGGTGTTCTTGATAGATTCCGTAGTTCTTCTACACTAAGTTTTGTTTCGGTTGCTCGATTGTTAAATCTAAAAGAAGACAACCAAGTGTTCTTTAGATTGGCAACCGTATCTCTTAATATAGTTTTACTCATCCATGATAAGATTCGTTGTTTAAGATTCATCGTTTCCAACCTTTCATGAATGATAAAATGTTTTTACGTTTGTTCTGACTGCCAATAGAACCGACTGCAATAGTCGCAGAGTTTTCTAAGAACTTCGCAATACATCGTTCTAAGCAATCTGGTGCATCATCGTGGTCTTTAGGAAAGTTCTTTAGTTGACTTTCCAAGATACGATGGTTTTTATTAAACTTGATATACCCTTGTTTAATCTTCGGAGCAAGCGAACGGATGCGTGTGCCTTTGTTATCACTTGCAGTAGACCGAACGGATACCCAGTTGACATATAAACCCATGTCAAGTGCGGTTTGTTGTAATGTTTTAGAAAAGAACTCTTGGAATACGTTTTCTTCGACAATAAAACCGTCCAATCTTCCGTTGTATTTGTCAAGATACAAGAGAATATCATTAATGATTGCATCTGGTGGTCTACGTTCGACATCTGCTTCCAGTACATAGAAATAGTTATCAACGCCACGACCAACAATAAGGATTGCCGAATAGTCAGATGTTCGTGATTTACCCATTGACACATCGACCGCTGCATAGATTTGTTTCATATGCGGTAGATTTGTTTCGTCATAGTAATTGGAATTAATCCACGATTCTTTAAATATTCGACTAGCTTCGGTCATTGGATTGTTTTGATACTCGGAGTTAAATGCTTCATCATCTTGCATTTTGAGAATCATTAATTCTTGATACCAGTTATCCCTAGATAGTTTCATCTTCTCGTCAAACGAGCAATCTAAATGTTCAAATAGACCGAAGTTTCGACCCTCCCACATGACTTCCACACCATCCATCATTTCTTCTTTATGTTCATTGAAGTAATCGGCTGCGTGTTGTGCCGCATTAGGGTCTGTCAAGTCGTTAAATAATTCTTCCCATACAGTCCATCGTGGACTTTCAGAAAAAGAATATACGGCTTTATATATGGCACGATTCCAGTTGTTAAACTTGGAGTCGGTCAAGACTTTATACAATAGTGCTTCGTAATGCAAAACCGAACCGACATACAAAAATACGGTTCTTGGGTTGCCGATTGGCATTAATACTTTCATAAACCAATCGTATAATTTCTTGCGTTGATTTTCAGTTTCCACCGCTTCGTCATTTTCTAAATCATCCAAGATTACAACTTCTGGACGAATGTTGTTATATGAAGAACCACGCAAGGATTGACCACTTGATTTTGCAAACACTTGTATTTTATTCTTAGTGACAATCTTATCGCTCGCCCATGTTTTATCACCCTTTAACAGACCAAAGTCTGCTTTTAAGCGTTCATTATCTTCTAGTTCGTCTTTGATTGTTTGAATGAACTCTTTGGCTTGTTCAAAGGTATCTGAAATAATCAGTATGTTCTTGCGATAACCATACACAATTAGCCATATCGGAAACACAACGGATATAATACGGCTTTTGCCGTGACCTCGTGGTGCCGCACGAACGAACTTATTGTGTAGATTGTCAAAGTGCAATATCATGTTTTCCGCATCACGGAACATTGAGTGATGAAATTCACAAAATGGCGTTGAGAAGATATGCGGAAAATATGTCTTGGCAAAATATTCCAAGTCTGTTGCACCAATATCTTTATCAGATGGAGTGTCACTTGACGGCTCTGTGTTCGCCACGGACACACCCAATAGCGAGTCCAAAATGTTTTCAGCCACGGACACACCTCCTAAGTGGTAATTGTTCTCACTTATAGTGAGAAAATCCAGTAAAAAGTTAAGGTTTTTCGATAATATTCAGATAAATATTCTTAATTTTGTTGGATTTTTGCGTAATTAGATAATAATATTTGATTTGTCTTCATTTCTTTAGTGATTTGTTCCGCCAACTTAGGGTCTTTTTCCGTGATAATACGCATGATTTCAACAATAATGGAGTTCATTGCTTGGAACGTAAAGATTTTCTCCATCGTTGCTTGCATATCTTTTAATATCGCTTGTTTACGACCAAAGTACTTCTCTTGGTCACCCATTAGGTCTTTCATGCGTTTATACAGGATGTCTGGTGACATTGTTCCCTCGGCTTGTTGACATTGTAAATCATCAATAAACACTTGAATCATTTCGATTTGCGTTTCAACCATCTCCAACAAATTCTTTTGTTCATTGTATGTGTTGACAACCTCATATTCTTTACTAGATGGCTTTTCTTCCACAAGGTTAGACCGACACCAGTCACCAACCATCTTAGGCGTAATGACAATCCCTTGTAGATGTTGTTGGTTATCCTTGTTTAACGCTCGTGCGATGGCAACATAAGACTTGCCAGCGTTTCTCTGTTCGGTCACAGAGTCTTGCAATCCAAAGAAATCAATCCGATTCTCGAACGACTTCTTTCGTTTCAATTGTAGTTCTTCCATAAAGAACCTCCAAAATATTTTTAAAAATTACAAAATAAAGTGTTGACACATTTCCACACATGGTGTATTCTATATACATAAACAGGAATTATACGGAGGAAATAAATTATGTCAACAGTAACAGAACCAATCAGAGATTTAGCTAAAGTAAATGAAATGCGTGAAGCCTTAACGAACGACCGTGACAAAATGCTATTCACATTGGGTATCAACTCTGGTCTACGCATTAGCGACCTAGTAGGATTGACCGTAGATGATGTTAAACCAATGATGGAATTATACGAGCAAAAAACAGGTAAGTTTAAACGCTTTGCACTATCTAAAGCGGTATATGAAATGTTGCGTGAGTATGCATCTCGTTGTAAACATTGGTTATTCCCAAGTCGTTCTGGCGATGGTCATATCACGACCACCCAAGCATGGAGAAAAATTAAGGCAGCATCCATTAAGTGCGGTCTTGAAAATATCGGAACACATTCCATGCGTAAAACATTTGGGTATCATGCGTACCGCAAAGGTGTGCCAATCGCATACCTAATGCAAGTATTCAATCATTCCTCTGAAGCAATCACAATGCGTTATTTGGGTATTACAACCGAGGAACTAAATAATAAAGTATACGCCATCATGTCATTATAGGAGGTAACATATGTTTATTTTTGCAATGGTCGGTTTGACATTAATCATCGGATATTTTACATCGGCACATTTTGTCGGTATGTTGTTTAAGTGGATTGGTAGTGCATCCTTTGGTCTGGGTATCGCCAGTGCCATTCATGACGAATATTCCGTATTCTTTGGTTTCTTTGTCTTAGCAATCATCTTCTGGTGCATCGGTGGAAAGATTACAGATGCATATCCCAAACGTGGTTCAGAAGAAGAACTATTGAAATAGAATACAAACGAAAAACAAAGGGCATACATAAGTGTCAACATATGAGTGATATATGTTTAATACTTATGTATGCCCTTTGTTGCATATGGTTTGTTATACGGTTTGTGTCTTAAAGCATAAGCGACAAACATAATCAATACGAAGTATTATTTCTCGATAGAGAAATCTATATGTTTTAAAACTTATGTTTACCATTCTGTATGTTTCAAACTTGTTTTTCATGACTTCGTCATAAGCCTTACGGCTTAAGTTTTTCTCAAAGTCGGTTAAACAGTTTGGACTATAAACGGTTGTTATGTTTTTCTTGTTGTTGTTTTTGGGTTTCAAACTTAAGTACCTATTTTGGAACCCCTCATATATAGTGTCAAAAAGTTATGGTAAGTTATGATATTTTTCAATTATCGGAAGTAATAATTATTCTCCGTTACGTCATAAACCCAGTATCTACCTAGGTTGAACGCCATAAAAAATTTTTTAGAATATATGCGTAAGTTTTTACTCATTAGTGTAACTATTGGAAATTACATATACCATCCACAGGGTCATTTTTGATGCCACCAGCGGTGTCAATTATGACTTATTTTTATGTTCACACAAGTTTGTCACGCTGGTGTGTCTATGGATGCCACTTGGCTTGTATTATGTGATTTCTGGCGTTGTGCAGCGATTGTCTGTTAACGATTGTATACACCGCCAAGCCAGCCATAAGTACGCACCTATAGTGTTACGCATAAGGCGGTAAACGGTTTGTGTTTGGTATTTTTCCATCTTATGTAACCGACTATCAAGAACATAGTAAATCATCTCCATAGAGAGATGATTGCCATTTTTTAAATGGCGTAATAAACGTATCACAAACATATTATCACATACTTCTATTAAACTGATTGCAACTAACGATTGTTAAAACAGAATAATATATGTATGTTCATATAGCATCAAACATTTATAATTTCAAATGCATCTTACTAGAGGAGATAATATACGTTTTATCTTATATGTCTAATACATATGTTTACCATAAAAATTTTATACATAAATTTTAACCAATCGTTTAAAACGATTGTATAGTCGATTGGATATTTAATTGTTTTCAAACATATAACGGATTATGTGTGTAACATATGTATCTCAATTGTTGTAACCGATTGTAGATAACGATTGTATATCCAATTGCATGATACATATGTATTGATGTGTATGGTTTTAAAACATATAGATAATACATGGGTTTATGGGTGTTATGTATGGAACAAAAGTATACGACATTAGTATAGACCATTGTTTGTATTGGGGTATGCAGCATTAGTATGTACATTGGTTTGTTATATGTGTGTCTTGGGTTTATCGTTATATCACCGCCCCCCAGTTGAGAATGGTTCTCCTTTTGGAATTTCTAAATTTTTCGATGTATGTAGTCCCCT
>FLSH01003513.1_pt1 | contig 75194 bp, 56 predicted proteins | sample 1550441 | NCBI WGS metagenome assembly FLSH01 (sample SAMEA4031756, study PRJEB14383) | metagenome | biome: human; feature: oral; material: saliva | place: Philippines | collected 2014 | reverse complement strand
CCATATTAGAGTTCTCTTTAGATCGGGTCGCCTTTTAAAACGTTCAATCTTACCTCGTATTCGTTCCCACGCACTCATTCCTTGTTGCCAAGAAATTCGTGGCGTGCACTACACAATTTGTTATATATCAAGCTTCTCAAAGATCTCGTTATCTCGCCCCACTTCTCGGATTCTTAACCCCTTAAGAGCCGAACCCCGCTCGTGAAGCGAACGTGACTGCAAAGATACAAAAATTATTTTGACCCCTACAACACCTCGAGGAAATTTTCTTTCATCCTCATCGCAACCAAGGCCTGTTTCGCGGGAACTCGCTCGCCCCCTGCCCTCGTTTGCGTTTGCAAAGGTAAGACTTTTATTCTATTCCAACCAAATTTATTTCCTACCTTCCAGCGTTAAGAAATGTCACACTCCTGCTTACCAGCAACTTAGAAGAAAAAAAATCTTGACACAAGTATCAACTTTCCCTCAACTACCTCTAGACAGGAGTCAATCGAAGTAGAAAAAACTCCTACTTAACACGCAATGTATACTCCCCTAGACCAGGAGTATTCACGCTGTAGTTCTGCTCAACTTGCAGCGCTGGATGTTGCAAGATTTGAGGCCGAACAAGCAAAATATCCCCTACATGGATGATATTTAAGTAGGACATTCGCTCTACAGCCTTGCGGATCATAGTCTCGGTTACCTCCAGCGTACAGCCTCCCCACTCAAGATGATAGCTTGGTTGCAATCCACCTTCGTCTAAAAAGCAATCTTCGATTATTCCAGCAGCTGCATACTCAAAAGCTACAGCCTCACTCCATGGCTGACGGGCGTCAATTAGGTTGCAAAGGCGATTGTGATGCACAATATCAAACCCAACCCCTAGCCCATTGATGTAACGATGCGAGAAGCGAGAAGCTACTTCGCGTCCAGTCCTACCGATTCGCACAAGTAAAGAGGGATAAGCCACATAACTCTCTTCGGGCGAAGTATTAGGCAGAAACAAGGGATATCCTTTGCGGATGAGCGCCTCCCCTTTATAGTAATAATGTAGGAGTTGCTCCCTACCATCAAAAACGAACTGGTATATTTTCATTCAGCATTGGGCTTAAGAAGTAAGGAAAGAGAATCAAAAGCGAAACATCTAACCCTTAAGATATTCCTGCAAACTAGTACCTTCCAAATCTTTGGGAGAGAGGATCAATTGCTCTCTAGGCACTCCATATTGCAACCAATCAACCCCAATCTCGGGGTCAAAGGGGTAAAGATGACATTCGTCTTGAGGAGAATAGCCATTATCTACCTTGTAAGAAAAAATCGCTTCGTCGCTCACCACAAGATAACCATGGGCAAAGCCCCGAGGAATGTAAAGCTGCTGCTTGGTTGTACCAGAGAGACGAATGGCGACATGGCGACCGAAAGTCGGACTCTGCAATCGAAGGTCTACGGCTACATCTATCACCTCCCCGTGGATACAACGCACGAGCTTCGCTTGGGCAGCCGAGCCATGTTGCAGGTGTAGACCTCGCAGTACCCCTCGGGTAGAAAAAGACTCATTTTCTTGAATAAAGGGACATAGTGAGACCTTCTCGGCAAACTCAGGGAAACGTAAAACCTCGGTAAAAGAGCCACGCTCATCTCCAAAGACCTGAGGCGTAAGAAGCCAAACTCCTTGAATTTCTAGTTCTTTATATTGTATCATTTCTGACTAAGAGGTTAAGAAGAGTAAGGGTTGATGGATTTACTCCTCGGGAACAACGTCAGGGGTATTCTCTTCCCCCATCTCGTTCGAAGACTCCGAGGCTCCCTCTACTCGATCTATAACGATAAATTCTGTGCGCCTATTTAGGGCATCCGCTATCTTCTTATCCTCTTCACTAAGGGCAGTAACGAATGCTTCGTTAAGTATCGTACCTTCGGGGAATTGGGGGTAAAGGACATGAAGGGCTGAAGATATCACTCTAGGACGTGACTTGCCATATCCCTTGGGTTGCAACTGATCGGCTGGAATCCCTTTCCCCTTTAAATAATCCACTACAGCTCGCGCACGCCTATCACTAAGACCTAAATTGTAGGCATCGGATCCCACACGATCAGCATGAGACGAAAGCTCAACCACGACCTCAGGATTATCTTGTAATATCTTAGCGATCTGATCTAGAGCAACCTTGCTCTCCGGCAATAAATCTGCACTATCGAAGGCATAGAATATGTCTTGGAACACTTCGCTCACTACAGAGGAAGCAAGTGTAAAATCAATGGCATAAACGGCATCTTCGGTAGCAACATCACTCTCAAAAGAAGAATAGGCACGTAAGTATTTATCGGCGCCTGCCAAGAGAACATAACGCGTCCCCCCCTCTATATCTAACGAGTAGTAGCCATCGGCGTGGGTAGTAGTCACAAGAGGAGTCTCGGGATTCGTCTCACTTACGACACGTACAAATGCCCCTGCAATAGGGTTCCCCTCGCGGTCAGAAACAACCCCCTCTAGAATCGTAAGAATAGCAGGTTGGGTAAAAGACCAAAGATGTGGACGCCCCCATGCATCCTGACGAGAAGAGGAAAAATAACCTTCGCTCGTATTATTCTTATCCGGCTTAGGGTTAAGGGTCATGGCATAATCATCCTGGGGAGAATTAAGAGGCGCGCCAAGATGTTCGCAAAGCCACTCCCCCGATGACTGCAACGTAGCCCGGTAGAGATCGTATCCTCCTAGGCCGGGATGACCATCTGAAGCAAAATAGAGCGTACTATCCCCCACAGCAAAAGGAGAGATTTCATTACCGGGAGTATTGATCGCTCCTCCTATATTGGTAGGTACAGCACTCCCGATCTCTTCTACGTTGATGTAATAAATATCTTTACCTCCATACCCTCCCTCGCTCACAAAGTAGAGTTTCTCTCCCGAAGCCGAGAGGGCTGGATGAGCCGCCATACGCAACGTATCGCTCCAGATCTCCAATTCTTTGCCTGCACTCCAGCCTCCTTCTCCACTTTTTGAGGACTTATAGATTTTGGCAGTTCTGTCGTAAAGATCGCTATACTCCGCCATCGTATAATAAAGGGTGTTACCATCGGGAGAAACGGCAGGCATCCCTTCGTCATTAGAGGTATTGATACCTCCGGAGATACTATCGGGGCGGGACCATCGTCCTTGGGCATCTTGGTGGATATAGTAGAGGTCATTAGGCTTCTCCCCCGTGATGGCACTATTCTCTATCTCCGGGTTTTTGTTACGAGCCGAAGAATAAATAAAAGCACTCCCATCGGGCAAAAAAGCCCCTCCAAAATCACTTCGAGACGAATTCAAGTTGCGTGCCAAACGCACTTGATAGTGAGAAGGATTGGAACGCAAAGCGTCTATTTGCAGGCAACACTCTCTCCCCAAATTGGCAAAGTAATCATTGGGATAAAGAGCACAAAAGGCCTCGTAATTTACAAGAGCATCCCGAGTGCGCCCGAGGCGTTGCTCCATCTCCGCAAGTCGCAAAAGCACAATGGAATCCGGATACTGATAAGAGCGCGCCGAAATATAAAAGGATTTGGCCCTCTGTGCATTGCGTGCCAAACGATAATTTTCTGCGGCACGAAAAGCAAAAAACGCCTTTTTCTCTTTGTCTTTGCGAGTCTGCTTGCGATAGAGCTCACGGTACATCTCGGCAGCCTCTCCGTAACGTCCCGCCTTGTGTGCATACTCAGCATCGCGTATTTTACGTGCTGCGCAACCTCCAAGCAAGAGCAGGAAAAAGAGAGCTCCAACAAGATGAGCTACTGAATACCTATGATTTTGTGGAGTTGTATGCTTAGACGCCATGTAGGGTGTTGCTTGATATACTCAATACACTCTTCCAACGCATGAGGAGGTTGCAATATTGCTTCTCCCGGTTCGTAAATAGGACTTAAGCAGTAAGTGCGTGCCGGTGGAATACTCTCTATCGCCGGAGGTAACGGAGCTGACGCGCCAAAAGGGAAACGCCACTCATCCACTCCATGAGGAAAATTCTCCCACAAAAGGGGAAAAGCCTCAGGCTTGGCACTGCACGTGACATAGTCAATTCCACGAGGTACAGGGCGTGTGCCATTGGTTTCAATGCTCTGTCTATACCCCTTTTGATGGAAAAATCCGACCACCTCTTCAGTAAGATGCAGGGTAGGCTCCCCCCCTGTCCAAAGGATATTGTGCGTAGGGAAAGAGGTAAGTTCTCCAAGAATTGCCTCCAAAGACATTGGAGTGAAAGAGGAAAAATCCGTATCGCAATAGCTACACCGAAGGTTACAACTACTCAAACGTATAAATACCATCGGAAGCCCCACTTGTGCGCCCTCCCCTTGTAGGGAATAGAATATCTCGTTTACAGGAAGTTCGAGATGGTCTAACATGGCAATAGGCGGTAAGACGCTCGACACTTGGCGGTCTCTTCTACAGTACAAGCCACCAGAGTAACACCCGTACCCTCCAAATTGTGGGGAGCGACCTCCTCCACCAAATAACGAGCCATCGCCTCCGCCGTTGGATTAAAGGGAACTAGCACCAAATCCTCGGGGGCAATCTCCTTCAATTGTAGTAGAAGAGGATCTTCTTGCCAAAGCATCATTTTATGGTCCCAAGCCTCCTCTACCCAGAGACAAAGGCGTTCTTTGATCACACCAAAGTCTATCACACGCCCCAAGGCGTCTAGCTCAGGAGCTGTACAAACAAAGTGGATACGATAGTTATGCCCATGTAGATGGCGGCACTTGCTCTCGTGCCCTACAACGCGATGCCCCATGCTGATATCGTGGTATCGCTCGGCTGTGAGGAGACTTGGTCGGTTTTTATTCTCGTTCATCTTCATTGTTCTGTACGTAAAGGTACGACATTCCTCGCTAGTACTCTACACTGCTCTATCCCCCATCCTCTAAACAGGACTAGAGAAAGGGGGTGAAAAGACAAACGATCTGAGCCTTTCGATCTTCCATTCAGTAGAGAAAAAAGCCCCTTTACCCTGGAGAGTGGTATAAAAACGACTCCAAGGTAAAGGGGCTCTCAATATAGACGATTAAGTATGGAAACGAAAGGGATTACATATAATACTTCTCAGCCCCCTCTCCCTCTATAGGCACATCCCAAGATTCTTTGTAGAGATCCTCTATTTCCTCTCGGGACATTCCGTACTCGGCAGCGAGGTCATCAAGATATTCCTCCAACGTTTTAGGATCATCAGAGGGACGCTTTGTCACTACTCGAATGGGGATCGTCAGTTCAAAAACAGAGAGTGCGGAAAAAGCCTCCTCCCAAGCATATGCAGAGCGGTAAGAGCCATTAGGTTTCTTCTTTTTAGGAGTAGCAAAGCGCACCATACGGAGGTGAAGATCGTAAGAGAGATGTTTATCACGGAGTCCGATAAAAGGATTACTCTCTTTGAGAGACTCCGGATCATCAAAGTAGCCCTTTAGTCCCAACTGCTTACGAGAGAGCTCTACCTTGTAGTCTTCACCGGGACGGCTATACCCAAACATACGATCTTCCGGATGAGTGTCGCGATAGAAAAACTTCGCTCCCACCTTTTCGAAAGTCGTATTCACGAGAGGCCCCGCAACCTTACTCCCCGGGGTATATTTACGGATATTGTCTACCGTGATGAAGAGTTGGAAAAGATCCTCAGCCCCCTCCTTCACAAACATATTATTGACCCGCTTCCCCTCCTTATCGTAGCAAGTAATCTCCAGAGACCAAATCACGTTCGACTTCCAACGGACAGGGTTGTTCCCCCCCGCTATGCTATAGCTCTTGCCATCGACATTGAGTTTGAAATCAATCTTTTGTACCCCCTTGTCGGGAAAATCGATATTAAGATAGGAAGGATTCCCATGGAACTCTGCCCCATGCAAGTGACCGCAATGCATCTCAATGCTGATCTTGTCGGGCAAAACAAAGCTCGACATCTTGGGCTTAGGATCGTTGCTACAACTAGAGATCCCTAGAGAGAAAGCTACCGACAATAAAAGAGTCGCAAAAACAGATCTCCTCATATTGCGTTTCTATTACTTAGTTATTGTAGGTCGATTGGGATGTACAACTCAAGATCGCGTGTACCCATAGTGCGAGCAGGTTGATCGAAGGGATAAAAAGAGTTTGTTGTTCGGTTAATCTTTGTCGAGGGAGGCAATACATGTACCAATACCACATTCAAGAAAAAGTGATCCGGAGTGGCATTGGGATGTACATAGAAGGCACCCTCTAGCCCAATCGGATTACGCTTCCCCTCAAGTTGCAGCGTCTCTGCATACTTATAGGTGATAGCACTTGGTATGGTGCGATAGGTTTTCTTTGCTTCGTCCTTTAGCTCTCGACTTATAAAAAAGAACTGATGTAGAGCCGCCTGCTCTGGGGTAATGTATTGAGCATTGATATCGGAGCCGGAGGCATTACGCAGCACAATTTCTAAGTGATACCATTGACCTCGCTTTAGTGCAAGAGGCGTGTGATTTGCTTTTTCATTGGAGAAGCTCCACGTAAAAGACGCACCCTTATTCGTAATCTTATCCACAAAGAGGGCGGTCGTATCTGCCACCTCACAAGGGGTAAAGATAAAATCGGTACTATAGGGGACTTCATGTCCACGCTCCTTTGCCTGATTTATCGGCTTTTCCGGGGTAATTTTTCCACAAGAACTAAGGGAAAACAGAAGCACAAATAGGGCTGTAGCGAAAGTTGTACAGAGCAGTTTTTTCATTGTCATATATCTATTTGTTTTGTTATTCTAGAAGTAGTAACCTAGGATAAGTTGCACATCTCGCCCCTTCTCATGGGCAAAGTAGCGAAACCTATTCGTGTACTCTTTGTAGAGCGCATTGAGCAGATTCTCCGCACGCAACGATACCTTCCACGATCTACCTTGACTCATAGTATGGGTATACTCTGCCGATGCTCCTAGTAAATGGTAGGCATCAGGCGTCGTGGGTAAAAAGTCTATTGAGGGGTCAAACCTCCGCTGTTTTGTGACAAAAACCCAATCCAACCCAAACGAGAATTGGTTGTGGGGGAAGAGATTATGGCTCTCCCATTGGATAGACTGGCGGTAGCGATCGGAGGGGATATAGGGTAAATATCCCCCGGTTTTGCGTTCTATAGCGCGAATCCACTGCCCTTCGAAAGTGTATTCCCAACCCTTGAATGGGTGCACCCTCAGTTGTACATCCCCACCCCAAAAGCGAGCATCAACTTGCCGATAGCGGAAGATGGGAAAGACCCCGGCTACCAACTCTTTCACGGCAATGCCTCCCGTATTGGGGTCGTGCTCGGGGCTTGCAAAAATATAGTTGCCAATGGATTGCAAAAAAGCGGTTGCAGAGGCATGTATCCAAGAGTTGACATAGCGAAGTTCGTTATTCCACTTCCAAGAAGCCTCGGGCTGCAGAGTAGCATCCCCCTCCTCATACGCTGCCGCTCCGTGATGCAAACCTTTGCTGTAGAGCTCATTGACATCAGGGGCTCTCCAAGCCAAACCAAGATTGGAAGAAAAGGTAACTCCCTCTAGAGGACGTACAAGACCCGAGAGTGAAAACGACGGACTATTGTAGTGATGCTCCCCTCCATACTCCTCGCCCGAGAGCCCATAGCCTAGGGCATTGAGGTACTTATAATCGTAACGCACCCCAAGAGCAACCTCGTAACGGGGGCGTACCCATTTGCTAATGCCATACCCCCCAAATGTAAGACCGGCGTAGTTGGGGATAAGGGGCACCGTACCGGTATTGGTCGTTTTATTCTGCTGCAATTGGGCACTAGAGCCGACAACAAAACGCAAGGGTTGCTCTTTAGAAGACTCCCAAATATGTGCTCCATGACTTGCTAGTAGAAGCCCCAAAGCAGGTTTATGCGCCAAAGAGCCGACACGTATCTCAAACTCCTGTCGATCATCGTTCTGAAAGTCATATTGCATCCGCAATAGACTGCCCTGCTTTAACTTATATACCCCCGAAAGACGCACAAGCCAATGCTGTACCTCTTGCTTGGGAGCTGCAATTTTATAGCTACGAGGGGCGAAGACCTGAGGCTCTCCCAATTCAAATCGCTCCAAGAGATCTTCGAGGGTACCTATATGCGAACCCGTAAAAATACCGAGTCGAGAAGAATAGTAACTCACGAATAAATCCGTAGAAAAACGAGGACGATCAACGCCAAGTACTCCCGTAAAGCTACCTTCTCTAGCTCCTGTATTATTGAGCACATACTTCGCGGTTTCATAATCTCCGGCTACCGAATAGGCGGCTTGCGTGCGCCAGGTCAATCCTCGAAGAGCCGCTACGCTCCCCGAGAGATCTCCATTGACCTCAGCCCCACGGTCGTTAGATGTTGCCGAGAGAGAGAGTCGACCCTTGAGAGGATCTCCCCATTTGGGCAGAGGAGCTGTCCCCAATAGAATAACCCCTCCTATGGCTCCAGCCCCATAGCGAATAGACTCAGCCCCCTTGATTACTTCAACACTCGTTGCCGTAGAGATATCCACCTCAGGAGCATGGTCGGCTCCCCATTGCTGCCCTTCTTGCCGTACTCCATTATTTATAAGGAGGATACGACTACTGTGCATCCCCTGTATTACGGGCTTCATAATGGTAGCACCACTGCTGATACTACTCATCCCCGGCACCTCCTGCAAGACCTTTGCAAGAGAACTCTTGGCCTCACTACGCAAAGCATTCTCCCCGAGGCGTACAGCAATGGTAGTAGACTCGCTACGCGGTTTATCGCCCAAGACTACCACTTCATCAAGTCGTACAGGCGCAAGATGTACATGTAGCCCTTTGGCATTCGGCTTAACAATACTCTTATACTCATTGTAGCCAACCATGCGAACCAGCACCTCGCAACGCTCCTTTTGAGGAAAGGAAAAGGCGACTTTGCCCTCACCATCTGTGAGGGCTCGTTGCCCCTCTAGCTGCACCAAAGCCCCGGGGATGGGATCTTCGGTTCCCTCCTCCACTACTACAACGGTAAAAGAGGAGGTTTTATCCCCTCTTTGCCCCCACAACAGAGAGGGGGTAGAGAGAAAGAGAAGTGTAAAGAGGAGAAGGCGAGACCTCACCAAAAACGAATTGGGAATAGAAATAACGCCCTTTGCTATAGAGAATATCCTGATAAATTCCATCCTATGGTTTACCCTGTTTTATCGGCTCAACTTCAACTAACTTGAACAAAGTCCAACTCAAAAGCAAGTGCAAAGATAGAATTTTATTTCGGACTTAGTCCAATCTTACCCCTAAAATACAAAGCTATTCTCCAATATAAAAGAAAGAAGCAAACCAAAATTAGAAAAGAGAAAGGAGAGACCTAAACAAAAATAAGTCTCCCCTCTCACGCTATTACTTCATATCAGAGATTTTAGTTTGAGGTGGTATAGACCTTACGCACCAAACGAGATCCATCAACAAAAACAACCTCCAAAATTACTATGGGAGAGCACCCCTCTATGGGTATAGTAACCTTCTTCGTATTGTTTGCCACAGCATGAAGCTTTCGACCTTGCATATCATAAGCTACTACCTTTGCCATTGCAGACGAAGAAGAAACAAGAAGGACATCATGACGAAGATTAACCTCAACCTCAGGAGTTAGACACTCTTCCGAATCAAGATTGGGAACTCCCACTCTCTTTACGTGCAGTAAAAAACGCGTCTCCCCTTGCCCCGGGTTATGAATAAAACTATACTCCGGCTCTTGCAAAAGATTATGCTTTGATCCATTTCTACGATCCTCCAACACCAGCTCTTCGTATACAGAAAGGTCAATAGCATCACAGCGAAGAGTCATTGTACCTCCTAAGTCAGCCTGGACTCCTATGGGGAAGGTAGCAAAATTATGATGAGCCATCTCGATAGCATTACGTTCCTTGCTCTCCGGATCTACAATAAAAAGAGTTGGAGCCGTGCCATACTCACTATTACTCAAAGCCGGAGCAGAAACCTCTCCCGACCAAAGAAGAGAAGCGGATGAAGTATGTTGCTCTGCATCTGTAACGTGGAAAGTAAGGGGCGAACGCGAAGCCTCTACCTCACTACTACGCAAGCCAATCTCCGCTTGTCCCATTCTCCAAGAAGGGAGGAGCACTGACTTATCAGAAGTCGTAGGGAAAAGAAGTTGCCCACTATTATCTCCCTGCTTGTGACGTACGACAATGGATTGCAAAGGTGCAATCTCTTTGGAGAGAGAAGAGACTCCTCCCTTGTGATATACTTTCCAAGCATTGTTTTCAAAGATATAGTAGTAAGGTTCAATGACATTCTTATTCACCTCATAAAGTTTATCAAAGTCAATTGGGGTCATAAAGGGATTTCCTAACATCATCCACTCAGCAGAGTGTGTACCTTCACTTAGAGAGAGAGCATACCCCTCAGTAGTAATCCCCTCCACCATGATAGAGCCGATGCGTTTTAGGTTATCTTGCTCGAAGATGAACCGATGGGCATGCTCAGAACGTATAGCATCATCGTGCTTTTGTAGAGGAATAAGTGTAGACTCTCCAAAATAAAAGAAGCGACTTTGACGTCTGGCACTATTATAAAAATGCAATGAGATAGAAGAGGGTCGATTGGCATCGTCAAAGAAAGGAAGACGTATAATCCCCTTGAGTGTATTGAGGTTTTTATGATCCTTATAACCTATCTTACCGGTATCATAACCTCCCACTCTCAGAGCCATAGCATTGTTGTGCCCCGCTAATGGCTCTACAAGGCTAGCAATAGGTGTCCGGAAAGAGACATCTGTAGGAGCTGACGGAACAGTAGCAATCTTGAGGTAACGTTGCTTAGTCTTAGGATACCCAGCTAGGCCAAAGTCTCCTGATAGGATATCCTTGAGCGGTGCCGCTATCATGTACCATCTATTCCGTTCCATCAGCTTTTGATCGGAGGTTTCGTGACCGGAAGGCTTATGATAGGTAATAGAACCATCCATGGCAACAATACCAAAGTTATAATCGATATAAGCACGAGAATAGGTCAGCTGCTGAGGTTGCCCAAGCTGCGCCCCATAGTGCATGTAAATCTTATCACACTCAGGGGCACCATACACATCACGTTGGGTAATGGAACCATCAAGATTGGGGTATGCCTTATCTACCACACCGGGGATATGCACAGTGGTACAGGGGGCAGGCACCGCTTGTATAGGAGCACCATTGGCTTCTGCCCAATTGTCTAGGTTGTGCCAGTTGGCATCCGTGGCATCCTTGCGCCACCATAGCTCACGAGGAGCAACTGAGAGGAAGAACTTAATCTCGATATCTGAGGGGGTTCCTCCACAGTGAAGGGAGCCCACCTTCATAGTATATTCTCCGGAGTGAGCCGCAGTTGCAGAGGGGATATGGAGATTCTGCCCCTGTACAGTAGAGTGATCGGGAAGAATCCAAGTATACGTAACTGTTCCCGGTTCCCCCAGAGTTGCTACTCTCAGCTTTATTTCATCCCCCACACAATATTTACGTTGCTGCCCTTCACTCTCAATTACATCAGGAGAAGGAAGATCATACAACGCCAACCTCTCTACACTAAAGTTTTGGCACTCCAAATCGGTAATCTTTGCTGTAATCCTGTTGGGAATAGGGTCGGAAGCTGAACCTACAAGGTCAAAAGAGGCTCCCTTATGCACTTCATTCTTTTGCAGGGTCTTGGTTACGAAGGGGGTTGATGCACCATTCTTGGTCAACTCTATCTTCACCCCTCCCACATTATTGGTTGGGCGCAAGAAAATACGCCCAGAGGCTCCTCCCGGACAAATGTAGCCAATGTAAGACTCTCGCTCGTAGGATATGGGAACCAAACTCATCGGAATCTTCTTCTCTTGCAAGCAGTCTCCGTCTTTTTTGAGGAGAATATTTAGCCCCTCCTCTTTGTATTCAGCTGTAATCTTGAGAGTTACCTCTCCATTGCCTTTTGGGAAATCTAGATAAAGCTCCTTAGGATCGAAGCCGTTATTATCAACAAAAAGTATGGCATCGTGATAGTCCCAAGCCCATTTATCCCCAGAAGGAAGGTTATGACGGATATCCTTTTTCTCCACCCCTTCCGGATACTTCTTTATGTATACAAAAGGTCTCGGATCTGCCACTCCATCTTTAAAGATGAGATTGGTCTTATTCTCTGCCGTAAAGGGATATATACGTATACGACCACACTCTGAGTTGGTAACTCGTGGTCTAAAGTTTTCCAACTTAGTGGTGTACTTCGGGCAAGTAGCCTTGAGGTCATACTCCACGTGGTAAGTCTTACCACAAGCTTCTACCTTGAAAACGTACTTGCCCGGAGGGGCAAAGATATGGCGACCAGCCTTAGCAAAATTTTCGGAGCGTTTGCCAAAAGGATAGAGGATCTCTATTTTGTCACTTGTATGAGGTACTCGAAATATTTCACCCACAGCAAATCCATCCTCGGCAGGTTGATAGCCAGTGGGAGCAGAGAGAAAAGTTATTTTGTTATCTCGGAAATCGGAGAGGAAAGGAGTAAGTCGCTTAAGGTGAATAGCACTCGAACGCTTCCCAGCACACCAGTCTAATTCATCCTTATCCTGCAAATTTCTATCAATCCCATACTGAATCTCCGGCCTCAAGCGCACTTCAAATATATGCACCCATCCACTACCATCTGTCGCCTTGACGAAATACTGTTCGCCTGCTTTACAGCGATAGTTATTAAAATTGGTACTCTCATTCGGTCCTTTTATTTCTTTTCCATGCTTGAGATGATTCTTGTTCTTATCAAGCAACTCCGTCTTGATAGGATAACAAAACATCTCTTTCTTATGTATTTGCTCTCCTACATTAAGATAAAAATCGGTAGAGCAAGGTTCAATGGAGGAGAACCAGCGATTTGTAAATCGTGTATATTCTGGCCTCTCATTGATTAGCAATTTGCGAGCGCGGTACCCCTTAGGCATGATCTCCTGAGTAGTGGCATCCTTCAACCTGAAGAACAAAGCGGGCCACAAGGCTTTATTAACAGTACCAGTGCTGCTATCATAACCTACTTCACCCCAATTTTTCCCCTCAGGGATCTTACCGTAGACTTCCTCTATTTTATTTTTGTCTCCGGCATCTTTCCCTGCCTGGAAAGGAGCTGTGCCCACAGGATAGTAATGTGTAGGCTTAGCATCATTGTATGCCCATCCATATTCGTAGTATTTGGCTACCGTATCCCGAGGTGAAACCTCTCTCTCAGGGTGAGTTTCGGAAAGATCTTTACCACGTGGAGCCAGGTAGGGCAGAAGTTCCTCATCCTTACTGCTCCACTCATCGGGGCGCAATGCTCTGTATCTGTAAAAAAACCAACGACAATGTCTTCTAGTTTCTGTTGAGGAATAGGCATCTCTCTCAAAAGGCAATTTCACATGACTACCATGTCCATCATCTCCAAAAGGCACATCATGTTTCACCTCCTCCATCTTGATAGTTTGCACTTCCAACCCTCCACAATCATCCGTTACTTGGAATTTATAAGTACCCTCAGGAAGGTCATAAAAATAGACTGTCTTTCCAGGAGTAAGTGTACTAGACTTTTTATTCTTAGGCTTATTGTACTCTGAGGGCATATCTATGACCTTTACATTGTAAGGGGGACGATTCCCACCATGGACACGCACTGAGATTATACCCGTGTAGGCTCGATGCCCATTGCGTTTGTAGTGACGAAGCGTCTTGCGCTCCATTTTGATTGCCACAGTGGGCTGCTTGTAGTCACTAGTGATGCGAGCCTCTTTTGGACCGACATTGATAGTTGTATTATTTTTGAATGTAATACGAGCATAAGCCTTGTATTTTCCTGCCTTTAGATTGTGGAAAGTATAGTTTAAGACATAGGAGCCCGTTCCAGTGCCTCCATAACTATGATTCTGGTCATCTCGGAGATCGTATGTAATGCTACGAATCTCATAGGGCACTCCCGGCTTCTTCTTAATATGAATGCTCACCTCGCCATCTTGCGTACAATGTGCATTCTTAGTCGTAGTAGAGATCTCAATATCACTTGGCTGCTGTGCAAAGACAGGAATTGAAAACAATGCAAGTAACAACGCAAGTGCAGATTGTCTCCTCTTTCTAGAAAAAAAAAGAGGAGCAAGGTGCCCAAATTTCATTTGAACTGAAAGGGTTCGTTTCATTTCTTCGTGATTAATATATCATACTATAGTGTGCATAGCCCAAAGAGGGAAAAGTACACTTTTCTTCCCATGAGCCTTGCTACAAACCTTGGATGGAACGCAAACTACTAACTCCTCAATATGAGGAGGATACCTAAAACTAGGGGCAAAGGTAAAAAAATGATTTTGAATTATCAAAGCTATTTTTCGCCAAACAAATAGGGGGGGGGTGGTAATCAATTGTATATCAACAAGTTACACAAAAACGGTGTGACAAAAAAAATTTTTGGCACACAACTTCTATCTGCGAGTCTGGCAAGATAGAAAACAGATGAGTGCAAAAAGGTCTTGGCTCTAGCTCAAAGGCAAAAAAATCACTGCCCTAAAATGAAAAAAGTCCTGCCCTATAACTTACCTCCATACTGCCTGTGAAATAAAAAAATTCTGCCCTATACGGGAAAAAATATAGGGCAGCACTTTAAGAGGGTTTCACGCACCCTCCTACGAAAACTCTTGGTAGAGATCCTTTCATTTGATTATAAGGGAAGGGCTATTCATCCACTGCGAGTACAAGAGCCGTCAGACTCTCGGGAGCTGTGAGAGCCAATGTGTCCGCAGCCGCCACTAGGGTTGCTCCCGTAGTAAGCACATCATCGACGAGCAGGAGACGGCTTCCCTCCGCCGGCACATCACGCGACAGAGAGAATGCCCCTACCATTGAGCGCAAGCGATCCTCACGCCCTAGCATTGTTTGGCTATGCCTCCCATTCCGTTGGAGCGCCTCTGTTGCAACGGGTATTCCACTTGCCATACTTACCCCTCGGGCTATAGCTTCGGCTTGATTGTAGCCCCTCAGGGCTTCTCTTTTGGGATGCGTAGCAATGGGGATCAATAGGTCGTAACGCTCAGGAGAAAGGAAAAAACGATGAGCCAAAACACGCCCAAGGGTAATCCCAAGGGCTCTATTTCTTTGGTATTTGATACTATGTACCACCTCCTGCACCGCGTTGTTACGACTGAATTGGTAGCCGGCTAGGAGTTGATCAAAAGGGAAAGCTCCTCCTTCTAATCGGTCGGCTGCATGTAATAATTTATCGTGATAGAGAGGGAGCGAGAGAAGGCAATCCGGACAAATCCCCTCCATCTCGGGAGCAAGAAGATGATGGCACACCGGGCAGTACTGGGGATAAAGGATCTCCAAACAAGCCTTGAGATAGGTCTGCCAACGCCTAGGAGGTACATAACGATAGGTACGGATAGACACAGCTCTTGACTAAAACTCTTTGAGGATAGAGAGTATCTCATCGAGAGCAAACCCCCGATTCATTGCCCAAGTAATTACTTTGCGTTGTATTTCATCCGGAGTAGGATCGTTGAGCGAAAGTAGCTTTTTGGTAAGCATCTCTCTCAGAAGGTGCGGAGCATCCTCCTCATCCATTACCTCTCGCACGATACGCTCCACAGCACCCTCGGGCAAGTCTCTCTGTAATAACTCTTGCTTAATTTTGAAGGGGCCCCACCCCGAGAAGCGCAACTTATCGGAGGCAAAAGCATGAATAAAACGCTCTTCGTTGATAAAGTTATCGGCTTTGAGTTTTTCGATAATAAAGCTATGATCTTCGGCATCAATGCCATGACGCCAAAGCCATTGTGCTACTTCTGCGGGGCAACGTTCTGCACTAGAGCAATAAGAAGAGACCTTGCGGTATAGGTTTTCTGGAGTCATTTGGGAGTAAGCGTAGCAGTGAGAAATCTCGATTTTCCCGAGAGATCGGGCAAAAGACTTGCTGAGAGAATATGGGGAGCTTCTGCAAAGATAGCAAGAGTATCCTCAGCAAGAAGAGCATTTAACTCTAGGTAAATATGGGCAGATGGTTGCATAGAAAGCCGTGCTGCCGCTTGGCATATCGCCCGATAGAAAAGCAGAGGATCTGCCTCCGGAGCAAAGAGGGCCAGGTGCGGCTCATGCTCCAAGACGTGAGGCTCCATAGTCACAGCCTCGGTAGGCTGGATGTAGGGAGGATTACTGACGATCATATCCAAGGAAGGGAGAGACGAGGCCCAAGAGCCCACTTTGAGCATATCCCCACGCAAGAGTTGGGGCGTAGAAGAGCCCAAGCCTGATCGGTCAAAATTTCTCCGAGCTATGGCGGCAGCTTGATCGCTTTTCTCTAGAGCAAACACCTCCGATTGGGGCAACATCTGTGCTAGATACAGAGCAATGCAACCGCTACCCGTACCCAAATCGAGAATACGCAACCCCTTCTGCCCCTGATGTCGCTCTACGATGGTGGCACAAAGCTCCTCCGTCTCGGGTCGAGGGATCAGCACCCCTGGAGCGACAAAGAGATCAAGCGCACCAAAAGGAGCATGCCCCAAAATGTATTGAATAGGTTCGTGGTGCAACAGACGCTCTACAGCCTCCCAAAATTGCCCCTCCTGCCCCTCGTCCAAAGGTCTCTCCGACGCCATAAGAAGCTGGGTACGAGAGATCGACAAAATTTCTTCTAGAAGAATACGGACAAGCGAGCGCGCCTCCTCCCGTGTGTAAAGAGAAGAAAGTCGAAAAAGGGCTTCAGTCTGAATCGAACCTACCGTGTGCATCAACGTTTACGAATAAAGAGAAACGAAACGTGCGCCAACAAGGTAGGGATGCATCCAAAATGGCGGCACATAATAGCAAAACGCTCTCGAAGCGAACGCCAATGCTTCTGCTTGGAGAGACCTCCTGCCAGGTAATCGACCAAAATAGTTTGAACCTGCCGATTCTCGTGCGAACGCTCAAGCATCCGTAAACACCAGTCGTAGTCGGAACTCAATGTATAGGTAAGGTCGTAGGGAAGGGCGATACGACGAGCCACCACAAAGGCTTGATGGCAAACCAACATACCCCGTAAGAAGTCTTTTTTCCGAAGATTATGAGGGGGGCGTAGGCGGCGAAGCCCCAGCTCTTTCCGCTCTTCGTCCACAATCATAGTGTCTCCATAGACAATATCGGGTGCACTCCCCTGCTCTATTGCCTCTACAACTTCTTGCACCGTAGTCTCCCGACGCAGAGAATCCCCGGCATTGAGGAACCAAATATAGTCCCCTGTTGCCCTACAAATCCCCTTATTCATAGCATCGTACAAGCCTCTATCTGGCTCACTCGTGATAAGAGCCTCAGGGCATATTGAACGCACCAAGTCTAAAGAATTGTCGCGCGATGCCCCATCCACCACGATGTACTCAATATGAGGATAGGTCTGCCGAGCCACACTCTCAAGCGTGGGCAATAGCGTACTCTCTGCATTGTAACAGATCGTAATAAGGGAGATCTTAATCATACATTACACTAACGTACATTCCCTACCGGCTATTGTGAATAAGGACAAGAAGGAGGCTATTCTCTTGATAGGAAAAGAAAAAGGACCACAACCTCACACTCGGGGGAGGTCGTAGTCCTATGGAATAAAAGGAGATGGGGACTACACTAGCGCACCAACACCTTGCGAGTAGTATTACCTATTTCTACGATATAAGACGAAGAGGGGAGAGCAAAAGTAGCATACCCAGACACTTCGGCGGTGTGTAGACAAACGCCATCAAGCGAGAAGATACGCACCCAAGTGGGCGTATCAACCATAAGATGAACTTTGCCCGAAGCACCCCACACCTTGGCAGAGGTAGCCTCAACCTCGTCTACACTAACCCCCTTAACACCGATAATCACGGGAGTTGTAATGGCAGCTCCATTGAGTACAAGGCGGTCGCCCTCCATCTTTGCCCCCTCGGGAGAGAGGATGGCACAATCTTCGAATGTAACAGAAGAGCACTTATTTATAGCTCCCTTTGCACCTAAGATTTTAACCTTGGCCTTTTTGAAAACAAGACTACCCGGATAGGAAAGAAGCCCGGTAATAGCATTGTCGTCACTCTCGAGATCCACGTCTACACCTTCTTCTACCGTAAGAGTGGCACCGCTCAAAGCAATGGCGGCACTACCGGTTTTCACTTTGAGGGTTCCCTGCCCTTTGATGAGGGCATTGGTAGAAAATGCCAAACCAAAGTAGGGAGTCTCAATCGTATTGGTACCGTTAACTACAATAGTAATATCCGCTAATTTGCTAGCAGCATTGATACCGGACTCTCCGGCAATTGTCTTAAAAGAGAAATTGTTAAGCGTGAGAATCCGCTTTTCTACATCATAACGAACAGAACCATCCCCAAAGAGGTCTTCGTAATTTTCGCTCGTAAGCGTCTTTCCTCCCACAAAGAGGTAATCAATGGTTTTGTCTATCAATACTTTTTCTTTGCAGATAGCCCCATTGAGATAAATAGCTCCCTTATCTACCTTAGCTCCCTTGGGAGTATGGATATGGCACCCCTCGAATGCGACTTCGCCAAAACCGGACAAAGAGGCTGTACTCCCCTGTAGCTCTACCTTTGCATTCACAAATGACAATTTATTCTTATCACCTAGGAATCCATATACCCCCTCTGCAACAATAGAAGTACCCTTCACGGCCAATCCCTTTGTTGCCTTAAGTGCAGCTTGCTCCTTAGACTTAACGTTGAGAGAGCCTTCTCCCCTTATTTCCACATCAGCCTCAAGCAGGATAGCATCGCTAGACGTAGCACTCAACGTATTCGCACCCTCTAGAGCGATATATAAATCCGATTTCACCTCAAGAGCAGGCTTATCCCCGCCCTCTAAAGTAGCATTGCGTAGGAAAAGAGTCTTTGTCTCCGCAGTGTAAGCTACAGTACCATCACCCAATATATCGGCAGCATTGCTGGCATTTACTTTTACCCCTTTTACGGTAATATCGTAGTCTACACCTACCTTTTCTATCACGACTTGTTCCGTGCAGGCCTCTTCACCAAGAACAACAAATCCTTCTACAATCTTAGCATTGGCCGGTGCTGTAATCACACAATCTTCGAGTTTAATATCCTTCAAGTCTGAGATTGAGCCCTTTTCTCCTTTAGCCTTTAAAGTAGAGGCTTTAACTAGAAGTATTTCGGAGAGCCCCATATCTCCCGTAATACCCCAAGCTCCCTTCACATCTACGGTACAGCCTCCTTCTATAGTCAGATTAGAATTATCTAGAAAAATAGCAACTGCAGCAGAAGCGTCATAAGAGAGGGAGCCACTACCCTTAATTACGTTATTAAGGCTGGACAGCTCAAGGCGTCCACCTTTGGAAGTAATCTCATTATCCCCTTTCAATTCGATTATAAAGTCGTTTAGCTCAGACGAGGTCTGAATGGGATTTGTAAAGTCCTCAATCGCCATCTTTACCCCATCAAGAGTAAGCGTGAAACTCGACGCATCATAACTGATTTTACCTGTTCCATTGCCAATTTCCTTTACAATCTCTTTCATAAGATCGGCAGCATTAGCACTGGTTACTTCTACGCCTGCAACAGTCACTCCAAGCGACTCCTGCGCCCAAATGGAAGTAGTTCCCATTGCTGTAAGAGCCACAATGGTCGCTAAAAGAAAGACAAATCGTCTCTTCATAACAAAGTAAATCTCTTTCATTTCTAATCTATTTTTAGTTTTCAAATTCAAATATTTCTCCCTAAAACAATACCCTCAAGAGACCTCCAATCTGGGGACATCAATACATTATAACAACCCAACAGCGTGAGGATTTATTTTTCACACCCTCATCCGAGGCTCAAGAAGCTTTGTACTCTGAGTGCAATATTACGAAAATAATTTCAAATCCACACCGAAAAAGAAGAAAAGATAGTCTATTATTCTGCCCCGATGAGGGTAAGAAAATACCAAAGAGCCAAGAACGATATTACACACAACTTCTTTACTATAAGTTTTTTGGGGAAACGAACACGAAAGGAGTAATTCAAAGAGAACAAGAAGAGAAATCAGTGTATTAAATGAGATTGTTTAATACCTTTATACCATTGATGAAGAAAAGTATTGTACAATGAAAAGAGAAGTAATGTTATTGCTTTCTGTTATGCTATCTATGCTAACGGCTTTTGCACAAGGAGAGGTCGGAGGAATGGTTAGTGGTCAGGTTAAATCCATCTCAGGGGAAGAACTTATCAATGCCATTATTACATTTAAGAATCTCCAAGATTCAACGAAAATTTATCCTACGATATGTGATGTACAAGGACGTTACCATCAGGAATTACCTTATGGCGAGTACTCATATGTTATTTCTTATATTGGAGAAAATTATACCCCCGAAAAGAATAGGGTTTTGGTAAATAAATCGAATACAGAAATACCGGAGATAAATATCAAACTTAAAGATAAAGAGCTGAATGAGGTTGTTGTAACGGCTAAACGCCCCTTTGTTTCATACAATGGTAGTGTCGCTCGATATAATCTATCCGCAAATCCGGCATCCATCGGAGGAAACATTTTGGATGGTGTAAAGTTGATACCAGGGATACAAATACAAGAAAGTGGAGGGCTGTCTATTTTTGGGTTCTATAACTTAACAGTGGCTGTTAATCGTCAGGTGCTCAGATTATCAAATGAAGAGATACAAGCATATCTTGCATCCTTGAGTGTGACGGACGTAGAAGCGGTGGAGATTATTCGCCATCCGGGACCGGAATATGGTATGCGAGGAGATGCCATTTTGAACATCATCACAAAGAAAAAGCCAAATGAAGGAACCAATACTTTTATTTCTATGGATGCTATCTATAGAAAGCTGCTATCCGAAAATGCACGTATAAGAATCAACTATAACAAGAAGAATTGGAGGAATTATGTATCCTATCAATTTTTTGACACACGCCATCAAGAGACTCTTACAACCTCCATTGGAGCGGATACAACAACGACCAATCCTTATAGAGGACATAGTCTTCAAACAGGATTCGAATGGCAAGTATCGCCCAAACAACTGATTGAAGCAAGGGGGCATTTATCTCTTTCTAAAGAGAATATTGACTACAATCATACGAATAGGATTGATATGAATCGAAAAGTAGCGACTTTGAATTTGTATCATACCTTGTTTGAGAAGAATTGGGATTGGAAAAACTATGCAGATTACACATTTAGTAGTAATGGTCGGAATTACTTTTACGGCAATACAAATAATAACTCATTACAAGATAGATTCCATTATCTCCGCATAGCGTCCGATGTTGTCTATTGGCCTACTCCGACATTGGGAGTTCTAATCGGAGGAAGTCAAAATAACATGTGGTTTGTAACTAAATCGCCAATGGAGACAGATCTCCTGAACAATGCTTATAACGAAAGTAACACTTCCGCCTATCTTACTATACGTTATCGTAATGGGAGCATTGATACATATGGCGGTGTCCAATTCAATTATGATCAACGGAAAGGTATTGCTCAAGAAAGAATAAGTCACTTTGATAATACACATCATTGGCAACCCTATTTCAATTTTGCTTATGATATATCACGCAATCACCGAATATCCACCTCGTTACAGACCTACTACCGACGCCCCTCTTTCCGAGATTTGATGCCTTACGCCTCCTATTCCGGATTCTTACACAGATTGGGAAATCCCAAACTCAAGAATAGTACGAGGTATAATCTTTCCCTCAATTACGCCTACATGAAAGCTGCTACATTAGAAATAAATCTATCTAATGAAAGGTGTCCAATAATCGAATATCTAATGCCATATAATGGAGGTTATGCTCTAACTAAAACAAATCTAGATTATAGTCGGTATCTACGAATTGTGGCAGGAGCTCCAATCCCAATTATCTACAAAGAGGATGGACTACAATGGATAGCATATACTTACATTGCTTATCATGTACAACAAGACAAAGGGGACATAAATGCCCTAGATTACAATCGCACATTCACAGCTTATTACGCACAACACAAACAATCATTAAATCTTCCATCTCAGTGGTATTTTGATGCCCAAATTACCTACTATAGCCCTCTCTTTTTAGGAGTATATAAAACCGAGAAACAGTGGTGGATAAACTTTTCCATTAGTAAACGTATCCAAAACTGGAAGTTCTCTCTCAATGGATATGATATACTGAACACTAATCTAGCCAAAGGTGAAATAGTAGGTATGGAAAATCCTATTTCATTTGTCCAAAACTGGCATAGCCCTAAAATCACTTTTGGTATAAGTTGTACTTTGGGTAACAAGAGTCTCAAAACGTCCGATCGTAAAAATATAAATAGCGAATCTCGTCTTAGTCAATCTGCTAATGAGGGGATGAACTTACAACAATAGATGAGAGTCAAAGGCTATTGTATATAGAAAAGATACAATGATATAGAGTAGTATCCGAAAACACAGCCTATTATTCTGCCCCGATGAGGGTAAGAAAAAAGAAAGCGTTACCCCAAAAATGGAGTAACGCTACCTAATTTTCTAAAAACTCTAGGCCTAATTCGCCCTAAAACTCACTTGTAAAATGGAACTTGATCTCGGGGAAATCTTGTTGAGCCATCTGCAATACATAACCGGAGTCCGCCAAGAAAACGTCTCGTCCCTCTCTATCGTACGCCATGTACTGTGCCTTACGTTTTTTGAAGTTGGCAAGCACTGCGGCATCACTACTCTCTATCCAACATGCCTTATATAAGTGGATAGGCTCCCAGCGACACTCTGCACCATACTCATGCAAGAGGCGATACTTGATAACTTCGAACTGAAGCTGCCCCACCGTACCAATGATGCGACGACCATTAAACTGATTGATAAAGAGCTGTGCAACCCCCTCGCCCATCAACTGATCCACACCCTTGATAAGCTGTTTCTGCTTCATGGGATCGGCATTCTCAATGTATTGGAAAAGCTCCGGAGAGAAACTCGGCAACCCTCGGAAGTGCAGAGACTCACCCTCTGTCAGCGTATCACCAATCTTAAAGTTGCCGGTATCGGGCAATCCTACAATATCTCCGGCATAGGCATCATCCACAATTTCTTTCTTCTGTGCCATAAAAGCGGTAGGGGAAGAAAAGCGGAATTGCTTATCGAGACGGATGTGACGATAGTATTTATTGCGTTCAAAACGCCCCGAACAAACCTTGACAAAAGCGATACAGCTGCGGTGATTGGGATCCATATTGGCATGGATCTTGAAGACAAATCCGGAGAAAGGCTCCTCACGAGGCTCCACAATGCGCTCTTCTGCCTCTGTGGGTTGTGGCGATGGTGCAATGCGCACAAAACAATCGAGCAACTCTCTAATACCAAAGTTATTGAGGGCAGAACCAAAGAAAACAGGAGCCAATAGACCCGACAAATACTCCTCCGAAGAGAACTCGGGGTAGACGCCCTGAACCAATTCAAGTTCATTACGAAGTTGGTCGGCAGAAGCCTTTCCGATGTACCCCTCTACCTCAGGGGTAGATATATCTTTGATTGAGTGGATATCGTCAGAGACATGCTGCTTGTCGCTTTTGAAAAGACAAAGCTCTTGGGAAAACAGGTTATATACCCCTTGGAAACGCTCTCCCATACCAATGGGCCAGCTCATCGGGCAAACATGAATCCCCAACTCTTCTTCTACCTCATCCAGCAACTCAAAGGCATCTCTCCCCTCACGGTCTAACTTATTGATAAAGACAATAACGGGCGTGTGCCGCATGCGACAGACCTCCATTAGTCTACGCGTCTGCTTCTCTACCCCTTTGGCACTATCAATTACGATAATAACGCTATCTACGGCCGTAAGGGTACGGAAAGTATCTTCCGCAAAATCCTCGTGCCCCGGAGTGTCTAAGATATTTATCTTATAGTCTCCGTATTGGAAGCCCATCACTGAGGTTGCGACAGAGATCCCACGTTGCCGCTCAATCTCCATCCAGTCACTAGTGGCCGTTTTGCGGATTTTATTGCTTTTGACAGCGCCTGCTACATGGATCGCCCCCCCGAAGAGAAGGAGTTTCTCTGTGAGGGTTGTCTTACCCGCGTCCGGGTGCGAAATAATGGCAAACGTACGCCGCTTGTCAATCTCTTGCTCAAAGGAAGACATATAATTCCTAGGCTCTCTCGTTGTTACTTTGCGATGCTCACAGAGCGCGTCTCACGTATTACAGTTATCTTCACCTGCCCTGGGTAGGTCATTTCATCCTGTATCTTACGTGCTATCTCGTTGCTGAGTTGCTCAATGTCTTTGTCACTAGTCTTATCAGCCCCCACAATTACACGCAATTCGCGACCGGCTTGAATGGCATAAGTTTTAACCACTCCGGGATAGGAGAGCGCGAGCTGCTCAAGGTCATTAAGACGCTTAATATACGCCTCAACGATTTCCCTACGAGCACCTGGGCGAGCACCACTAATAGCGTCACAAACCTGTACGATAGGAGCCAGTAGAGAGGTCATCTCCACTTCGTCGTGGTGAGCACCTACGGCATTAAAGATCTCGGGTTTTTCCTTATACTTTTCGCAGAGCTTCATCCCTAGGATAGCGTGCGATAGTTCGGGTTCGTCGTCGGGTACCTTACCAATATCGTGGAGTAGACCTGCACGCTTCGCCTTCTTAGGGTTAAGCCCTAGCTCGCTAGCCATGATGGCACAGAGGTTGGCAGTCTCACGAGAGTGTTGCAACAAATTCTGACCATAGGAAGAGCGATATTTCATCTTCCCGATAAGGCGTACCAACTCGGGATGAATCCCGTGTACTCCAAGGTCTATCACGGTACGTTTCCCCGTCTCGATAATTTCCTCTTCTACCTGCTTACGCACCTTAGCCACCACCTCTTCGATGCGGGCTGGGTGGATACGTCCATCTTGTACCAGCTGGTGCAAAGCAAGGCGTGCTATCTCACGACGTACGGGGTCGAAGCCCGAGAGCACAATCGCTTCCGGGGTATCATCCACAATAATCTCAATACCCGTAGCTGCCTCAAGAGCGCGAATATTACGTCCTTCACGACCAATAATTCGCCCCTTTATCTCGTCATTATCAATATGGAATACACTTACAGAGTTTTCGATAGCTGTCTCTGTAGCTACCCTCTGGATGGACTGTACAACAATGCGTTTTGCCTCCTTATTGGCAGTCATCTTAGCCTCTTCTACAATCTCATTAACGTATGCCGTAGCCTCGTCTTGCGCCTCGGCACGCATAGTCTCGATGAGTTGTTCCTTAGCTTCAGTAGCACTAAGCCCTCCGATATGCTCCAACTGGTTGCGTTGCTGAGCAATGAGCTCGTTCAATTCTTCTTGACGATGCTCTACTACATCCTGCTGAGCAGTAAGCATCTCGCGCACCGCATCTAGCTCGCCATTCTTCTTCTCTAGCTCACACTGACGCTCATTGAGGTCCTCCTCACGGCGCTTTAGTTTGGTATGGCGGCTATCGAATGCACTATTTCGCTGCTTCGTCTCACGCTCCAGTTCCTCCTTCAAGCCTTGGAACTTTTGCTTGAGCTCTTTCATTTTTTCCTTCTCTAGAGCATCCGCTTCTCGTCTTGCATCCTTACGAAGACGCTCTATTTCTCTCTTTGCTTCGGCCAACTTTGCCTTGTAGAGGTTGTCTGCCTTGCGGCGAATCAATAGCCAACCTACTACAGATCCTACAATGAGGAGGGCAATGGCTCCAATTACATATCCCATAATCTGTCTCTCTTTGTCCGAACTCGAAAAAGGGACTCTCTCCCTCTTAGCAAGCCGGTTTGTTTACTTTGCCTCCATGACTTTTCTTCTTTTGAAAGAAGAGAGGCGCATGATTTCCTCTCCCTACAACAGAGAAAAATCTCCCTCTGTGAAGGACATTCCAACTTAACACAAAGACTATCGGATATTGGGATGAAAAGAATAGAAGCACTTGCCTGAGGCACAATTAGGGACCATTTGCTCCACACACCCTTAGCAAGGTCCGCCTCTCTGCACTACGAGAGTGAAGGCAAATCGTCTACGAGGGTTTTGTACTGCTCCAAGAGTGTCTCGGCATCCGTGCACAACCTAGCCAAGGACTCTTCGGTTTCGGAGTGATCGGCTCGTTGGGTCGTAAGATCCAACAAATAAGCAGTCTCCAGCAACGCCATAAGACGCGGTTGCTCCGTGATCTGCTCCATACTCCCTCCGTAGAGACGACGGTAATGAAGGATACGATCCGTAGCAAAGTCGGCAGCTCTGCGGTATCCACCATCTTGGGAGACAGGGATTCTCTTAAGATTAAGCTCTACACTATCCACTATAATCCTCGCCTTCATCGTTGGTTCGGACTCTGTAGCTACGCTCGAGCTCTTACGCTGCACAATAGGTTTTTGAGACATACTTCTTCCTTTTTATGTGTATGCTACACATGCATTCTCGCCCTACGTATCACATCCTTTAAGCCGTCTTCTTCCATCATAGGGACACTTCCCTCAACTCTCGAAGTGGCTCTTTCTTCTCCGGCTTCTTATTCTGTCTCCAAAAGGCGTAAGGCCTCTTGGATGTTTTTTTTCAACCCTACAAGACGCCGACGGGCACCTGCCCAATCTTTGTCTTGTGCAATAATCATCCGAGCTGTAAGCAAAGCGTTATTTTTTTGCTGCTCTGTAGTCAAGCTCTCCTCCAGTCTCAAACGCTCCCCTTCAAGGTACTTCATCCGAGCCTGTAGCTCCGAAATGTAGACCTGTTGGCGTTCCAAAAGCTGCGAGAGACCTCCAAAAGCACGCTCCAGCCGCTGCAAATACTCTGCTTCCTGCCTAGTCATTGCTAAGTCTTCTTACGACAAAGGTACAAAAAAGATGGAATAGGCAGGTGAAAAGTCCCCACCAAAGAATAAAAGGAGAACTTATGTAAGAGGCTGAACAGACGGCAGACTTCCTTCATAAAATAGGGGATCTCATCACACAAATGAATACACTCCCAAATGGGATCGACGCAAATTTCACATTAGAGCATAGAAAATACACCACAAAAACAATCCTAAATAAGTATATTTGCAGACGTATCACCGAATAAATGAAAACAAAAAGAAACAAGACTTACAAGTAAGATCTAGAATTCATAAAACGAACATATAGATATGAAACAGAAGAAAAGTCAAAATCCATTCAACCAATTCACAGGCTTGTACCCCCTAAGCAAAACCTTACGTTTTGAATTACGTCCTATTGGAAAGACCAAAGAAAACATTATATCTGCAGGGATCTTGGCAGAGGATAATCACAGAGCTGAGAGCTACAAGAAGGTAAAGAAAATCATTGATGAATATCATAAGGCTTTCATCGAACGAGTTTTGAAGAATCTTGATTTGGATAAGGGGGCTCTCCAAGCATTCTACGAGTGCTATAAAAAGAGCACTAAGGAAGAGAAAAGGGAAGAGACATTACAAGAGATTGGGAACAATCTTCGCTCTCAGATTTCCAATGCCTTTAAGAAAGATCCTAAATACAGCACATTGACTAGTAAAGACCTAATCAATAAGGAATTACCAAGCATTGCAACTACAGAAGAAGAGCGAATTCTCCTTGAGGAGTTCCATGGCTTCAGCACCTACTTTGTCGGATTCCATCAGAATCGTGAGAACATGTATTCGAAAGAGGAGAAAGCCACCTCCATAGCCTATCGACTCATCAACGAGAACCTACCTAAGTTCATTGACAATATAAGATCCTTCGAGAAGATTGCCAATAGCCCCATTGCAGACAAACTTGAGTCTATCTATAACGAGTATGCTAAAGAGGGATACATGAATGTGAATAACCTGAACGAAATGTTCGAGATCTCGTTCTACAATAGAGTACTCACCCAAACTCAAATAGATCTCTACAACGCCATTATTGGAGGGAAAACAGAAAAAGATGGTCGCAAGACACAAGGGATCAACGAGTATATCAACCTATACAACCAAAGAGGTGAGGTACAGAAAAAAGATCGCCTGCCCCTCCTAAAACCACTATTTAAGCAAATACTTAGCGATAGAGAGCATATTTCGTGGTTCGAAGAAGGTTTTGCAGATGACCAAGCGATGCTCAGTGCGATCAAAGACTTCTATTTAAAACTTACAGAGACAGAGCCTACAACAACGGAGAGTATTCTCGATAGAACAAGGAGCCTCCTTAGAAATATCGCAGACTACGACTTGACGAAGATCTATTTGGAATATACCAGTCTGAGCAAGATCTCTCAACAAATATTTGGGGAGTGGGATAGAATCCAAAGGGCTCTTGAGGCAGAGTATGACGCAACACACTTGCAAAGAAAAAAGACAAAGACCTACGAAGAACAAAAAGAGCAATACTTCCGGTCCCTCAAGAGTGTCAGCATCGGATTCATTGATGAGTGCTTGAATTCGTTCGAAACAGAGAAACAGCTATCCCTATCCATCAAAGAGTATATAGCTCAGGTAGGCAAGAAGAATGACGATCCGGACCTCATTGAACACATAACAGCGTCCTACAAAGCCGTCAAAGCAATACTCACAACAGAGTGGCCCAAAGAGAGAAACGTCGCCCAAGAGAAAGATATCGTAGCCTTGATTAAGAAGCTATTAGATCGCATCAAAGACCTTCAATATTTCATCAAGCCGCTACTCGGTAGTGGTAAAGAGTCAGATAAAGACAATCTCTTCTATGGCGAGCTTGCAAGCATTTGGGAGGTAATCAATACAGTAACCCCACTCTACGACAAAGTCCGTAACCGGATGACTCGTAAACCCTACTCTACCGAAAAGATCAAAGTAAACTTTAGGAATTCTCATTTTCTATCCTATTGGCCTCAAGACTACGAAACAAAAGGGGGTATTCTATTCGAGAAAGAGGGATTATACTACCTTGCTATCATTGACAAAAAACTAAAAGCCAAGGATATAGAAAGGCTACACTGTACAAAAAGTAATGCGGTCCGCATTATCGTAGATACTCAAAAACCTGATAATAAAAATACGCCCCGTCTTTTCATTCGTTCAAAAGGAGAGAATTACGCTCCTGCTATCGACGAATACAAATTACCCATCCATGAGATTATAGACTTGTATGATAGGAAGCTATTCAAGAAGCCTCTCAAAGGGGCAAGCCCAGAAGATACCGAGATCTTTAAAGCATCCCTAACCAAACTTATCGACTACTTTAAACTTGGCTTCAGCAGGCATGAATCATATAGACATTACAAGTTCAATTGGAAGAAGTCTGATGAGTATAATGATATAGACGAGTTTTATCAAGACACTATTGAGTCTTGTTATCAAATTATTCGCCAACCAATAGACTGGGACGTAGTAGAGGAATATACAAAGGAGGGAAAGATATACCTATTCCAGATATACAACAAAGACTTCTCGTCCCATAGCAAGGGTACTCCCAACATGCACACGCTCTACTGGAAGACACTCTTCGATGAGCAGAATCTTGCCAATGTCGTTTACAAACTCAATGGAGAAGCAGAAATATTCTTCCGCGAGGCTTCCCTAGAGCGGAAAGTTACCCACCCCGCCAATGAACCCATCAAAACTAAGAATCCGGAAACTTCTATAAGAGAGAAGACCTTCGCATACGACCTCATCAAAGACAAGAGGTATACCGAAGATAAATTCCAGCTTCATGTTCCGATTACGATGAACTTTAAGGGTCTGAATGTAAAGAACATAAACTCTCGTGTAAACAACTACATCAAAACAGAAGAAGACCTACATTTTATCGGGATTGACAGGGGCGAACGGAACCTCTTATACGTTTGTGTGATCGACTCCAAAGGGAATATCAAAGAGCAATATTCCCTCAATGAGATTGTAACCCAATACAATCGTACAGACTATAAATACCTACTCGAGAAGCGTGAAGAGGAACGAGAAAAGGAACGAAGAAGTTGGCAAACCATCGAGAATATCAAGGATCTAAAGCAAGGCTACCTCAGCCAAGTGGTCCACAAGATAGCACAACTTATGGTGCAATACCATGCCATCGTTGTGCTTGAGGATCTAAATAGTGGGTTCAAACGCAGCCGACAAAAAGTAGAAAAGTCGGTATATCAGCAATTCGAGAAGAGTCTTATAGACAAACTAAACTACTTAGTAGATAAGCAACTGCCTATTGATGAAGAGGGAGGTGTACTCCGTGCTTATCAATTAACGAACAAGTTCGAGAGCTTCAAAACGATGAAGATGCAAAATGGCTTTCTATTCTATATCCCGGCATGGAATACCAGCAAAATGGATCCTACGACAGGCTTCGTAAATTTGTTTGACACTCGCTACACAAATATTAATAAGTCAAAAGAGTTTTTCGAGAAGTTCGAGGCCATCAGATACAATGAGGAGAAGGATTGGTTTGAGCTAGAGTTCGACTACAAGAATTTTACAGCAAAAGCCGAAGGCACTCAGACACAATGGACTCTATGTACTTGGGGAGAACGTATCAACACCTTCCGCAATAAGAGCAAGAACTCCTCATGGGATTACAAGACAATCAATCTCACAGAGGAGTATAAGGCACTATTTGAGCAATTCTCCATCAACTACAGAGGCAATCTCAAAAAAGAGATCTTAGAGCAAACCTCAAAGGATTTCTTCGAAAGGCTACTCTCCCTACTCCGCCTCACACTACAGATGCGAAATAGTATTCCAAACACAGACACCGACTATCTCATATCACCGGTAGCTGATGCAAATGGGTGCTTCTATTATAGTGAGCAATGTGGGGATAATCTTCCCAAAAATGCGGATGCCAATGGGGCCTACAACATTGCTCGCAAGGGGATGTGGATGGCAGAGCAGATACGACGCTCCAACGAGGGAGACGAACTCAATCTAGCGATATCCAATAAGGAGTGGCTGAGGTTTGTCCAAGAGAAGCCCTATCTTGAGGAAAAATAATGCAGGATTACATATCCATCTCAACTCTTAATGACTTCATCTTTTGTCCGTATTCCATATATCTGCACAACATATATATGGATACGGACGAATCGATGTACCACGCAACGCCCCAAACTAAAGGGAAGATTGCACACGAGGCAATAGACCAAAAGAGATCGAGCAATAGAGCAGATGTACTCCTAGCACTGCCTGTTTACTCTGAGCGGTTTCATCTGATGGGGAAAATTGATGTCTACCGAAAAAAGGAGCGAAAACTGATTGAACGAAAGTACAACCTCAAACAAATATACCGCGGTCAGATCTACCAACTATGGGCTCAAATGTACTGTCTCCGCGAGATGGGGTATGACGTTGATTCTATTGCCTTCTACGAAATATCCACGAACAAAATGATCCCGGTAGAGCTCCCATCTCAAGAGGAGGAGGCGGAATTTGAAGGTTTCATCAGGCAGTATCTAACCTACGATCCCTCTCAATCGATACCTATACAACCCAATAAATGTGCCCATTGCATCTATTGCAATCTTTGTGATAAGACCAACGAAGAAAATGTTTACGCATAAAGATATAGAGTACCGTACGATATTTGTCGTCAATTGTATCAAAGAACGCTCTTTGCGTGTGTGCAATGGGGAGTGTCTGCTCGAAGAGCACGTAGAGAATTCTGACAAGATGAAAACGCTGACCAAACTCCCTTTTCAGAAAATCCTTGCTTTGTTTGTCATAGGACACATTAAGATAACGACGCCCTTGATAGAGAAATGTCAAAAACATGGCGTTGCACTTATTGTGGTCAAGCCCAACTTCAGACCCGTATTCTTCTGGGCTAATGCAGCCGAAGCAAATTATCTTTTACACAGACGGCAATACCTACTCGACAAAGAAGACATCGATATTGCAAGAATACTTGTATCAAACAAAATACAGAATCAAATCAAGCTACTCCTCAATACAAGGAGAAAGGATAGGCGGACGTATGTAGCCCAAACGATATGCAGGAGATGCTATCAAAAAGCGATTCACACCACAGAATATGCCCAGCTCATGGGGCTTGAAGGGTTAGCATCTAAAGCCTTTTTCTCTGCCTATTTTCAGGATTATGATTGGGAAGTCCGTCGCCCAAGAATCAAATGCGATGCACTGAATGCAACCCTAGATATTGGTTACACCATTCTATTCAACTATGTAGAATGTTTTTTGAGGATGTTTGGGTTCGACCTATATGTAGGCGTATTTCATCGTTTGTGGTTCAGACGAAAATCATTAGTCTGTGACCTTATGGAGCCCTTTCGATGTATCATAGACAAGACTGTACGTGCAGCCTATAACCACAACCTCTTTTCGCCAAAAGATTTTGAGATTCGCAAAGGCGAATACGTACTAAAGCACGAAAAGAATCAAGACTATTGCAAGGTATTCTTTGATGCCTTGATACCATACAAGATGGAGGTTTTTAGGTATGTACAGCAATACTATCGATGCTTTATGCAATGCAAATCTGCCCCCCAATATCCACAATTCTTAGTTTGACCCTTACTATGCTAGTAATTAGTTACGACATTAAAGATGATAAGTTGCGAACTCGATTTTCTAAAATGCTCACCAAGAATGGTGCCATTCGCCTTCAATATTCGGTCTACGAAGTAAATAATACCAATAGGCACCTAGACAATTTAATCGTAAAGATTGAAGATGAATATGCGAGTTTATTTGGTGGAGACGACAGCGTGATTATCTTCGATGTCGCAGAAGTAAAGCTACGAAAGTATGGTAATGCAATCCACCGCGACGTGGATATTGTCTATTTCTAAAATGTAAGTCAGGGTCTGAACGCCAAGACAAAACCTCAACAAACAAACTGGTTATCAATAGATTACACATACTCCATAGGGATATTTAAAAAGAGGGGGAGTAAAGATCTTACAGCAAAAGAAAGTAGAAATACTTGATATTTAGCTAGAAACACACTACCTTTGCGCCAGTTAGGGTCTGAAGGACTCTATAATTTCTACTATTCGTAGATAAAACATTTTTTGGTACTGCCCCACATTCCGGTCTGAAGGACTCTATAATTTCTACTATTCGTAGATTATTATCGCGAGCTTATTGCTTCTAAGTGGTCTGAAGGACTCTATAATTTCTACTATTCGTAGATCGATAGTTGGTTGCTCCGAGACGGCCATAGGTCTGAAGGACTCTATAATTTCTACTATTCGTAGATCTGAGACGTTCGGTATCCCCCCTCGCACGTCTGAAGGACTCTATAATTTCTACTATTCGTAGATTGCTCTTTCTGCCTGTTCTTGCTTCTTTGGTCTGAAGGACTCTATAATTTCTACTATTCGTAGATCGCGACACGACTTGCCACGCTGGATCGAGTCTGAAGGACTCTATAATTTCTACTATTCGTAGATACGGAGTGCAGTCGGAGCTCGAGTATATCGGTCTGAAGGACTCTATAATTTCTACTATTCGTAGATATTCGGGGGCAAAATTAAAGCCGACAATGTCTGAAGGACTCTATAATTTCTACTATTCGTAGATGCTCTCTACCTAGGTCTATACCCTTTTCGTCTGAAGGACTCTATAATTTCTACTATCCGTAGATTCGGTCATCGCGTCGAGCTTATATTGATTGGTCTGAAGGACTTTGTATTTTCTCTCCGAGGAATCCCGATTATAAGAAAAGACTTTAGTATTGATCTGAATAGGGCCTACAAAAAGAACTCCTCTCCCTATGGTGAAATGCCACAAGGAGAGGAGATTTTTTATTAGGAGGTCTGATTAACCGAGCTGCGCAATGGCACGCTCAATACGTCGGATGCTTTCTTCTCGCCCCAGTAAGTAAAGGATCTCATTGATATGAGGGCCTTTGGGAGCTCCAACAAGAGCCAAACGAAGGGCATTCATCACCCCACCCATACTATACTCTTTGGTCTGAATAAAACTATTAAGAGCCTCTCCCAAAGCCTCGCTCTCAAAGGCGGGTTGGGCATTCAGCAGGTCGATAATTTCACGCATTTGGAGTGAAGACTCTGCCTTCCAACGCTTCTTTACCGTTTTTTCGTCGTACTCTTCGGGAGCCATAAAGAAGAAATAAGTCTCATCCCAAAGCTGAGGGATCAATTGCACTCGGTCTCGTACCACACTGAGGATGCTCTCGAGATTGGCAGGGACAGCTACATGATGCTGCTCCAAGACCGGAGTAAATAAAGCGGCAATACGCTCAACAGGAGCCTCCTGCAAGTAACGATGATTGAACCACTTGCCCTTCTCAAAATCGAACTTAGCCCCCGACTTACTGCACTTATCAAGAGAGAAGGCCTCTATCAGCTCCTCCCGAGTCATCACTTCTCGGTTATCTCCGGGGTTCCACCCCAAGAGGGCAAGGAAATTGACAACAGCCTCGGGTAGATAGCCACTCTCACGGTAGCCCATGGAAATGGTCTGATTCTCAGGGTCGTGCCACTCAAGAGGGAATACGGGGAAGCCCAATCGATCGCCATCCCGCTTACTTAGCTTACCATTCCCTTCGGGCTTGAGCAAGAGGGCAAGGTGAGCAAATTGGGGCATTGTATCTTCCCAACCCAACGCTCTATAAAGGAGCTTGTGCAAGGGGGCACTAGGTAACCACTCTTCCCCTCGTATCACATGAGTAATACCCATTAGATGGTCATCTACAATATTTGCGAGGTGGTAGGTAGGCAGATCATCGCTACTCTTGTAGAGCACCTTGTCGTCTATAATAGACGAATTGATGCGCACCTCTCCTCGGATTAGGTCGTTTACCACGACTTCTTCTCCGGGCTCGATCTTGATACGTACCACGTAGGGTACTCCCGCCTCTTCGAGAGCACGGATCTCCGCCACACTGAGTACGAGATCGTTTTTCATGCTATTGCGGGTAGTGGCATCGTACTGGAAGTTGGGGATTGCATTACGGGCAGCCTCTAGCTCCTCGGCCGTATCGTAGGCCTTGTAAGCCTTGCCTTCGCGCAATAGTTGGGCTACGTATTCACGATAAATATCTCGGCGTTCGCTCTGGCGATAGGGGCCACACTCACCTCCTACACCCACACCTTCGTCTATCTCTATCCCAAGCCAATTGAGTGCTTCTAATATATAGTCCTCGGCACCCGGCACAAAACGCTTGCTATCCGTATCCTCAATACGAAGGAGCATATCGCCACCAAAATGACGAGCAAACAGGTAATTATACAAAGCTGTACGCACCCCTCCGATATGGAGTGGCCCCGTAGGACTGGGTGCAAACCGCACACGTGGCTTTTGGGAGGTTGAAGTCATATTCTCTTCTTTCTCTAGTGTATTGTGTTATTCTTTTCTATGCTTAATAGCGCAACAAAAGTAGCTATTTGTCGGGGATCTCCCAAAGGGGAGATGTCCCATTTTCTGAGATTTAGTAGGATTAGCTCCTAACTAAAAACAAAGAGAGGGTGCACTTACAAAAATGCCCCCTCTCCTCTCTTTTTGGTGATTTCTATAGCCTCATAGAAGAGGTGTTGAGAGACCGATTAACGGCTCTGCTGACCTCCCGGCTGGCGTGCCGAGTAACTGATATTGAGTGCGTCGGCACGACGAAGTTGATACTTAATATCCGATATAATCTTCATCTTCGTATCGGCATCAGCTTTGATAGAGATGGTCATAAGCTTCTTACGCTCATCTTGTATCTTAGCCTCTTCTTGCTTTACAAAGTCATAGACAAGCTCTGTATTCTGGATTATTTTGTCGTTGATTTGAATGCAAGAGTTATTACCGAACTTTGCGCGATAGGCTGCAATGGGCTTACCTACGTAGAGATAAGACACGAGCGACTTCTCTTCGAGCTTTGTGAGCTCTGTAGCGCGAGGAAGATTGCTGTACTCTACCTTAGCGGTTACTTCGCGGATACTCGTAACCATCATGATAAAGAACAGGAATGCAAAGATAAGGTCGGGGAGAGAGGAAGTGTTGAGTTCCGGCATCTCACGTCCGCCATTTTTACTGAATTTTCCCATTACTATCTTCCTTACTAATTACTTGAGATTCGACAAAGGCATTTCGGAGAGGTGCATCGGGTACACTTCGAGGATCATCTTCTGCTTATCGGTGCTGAGCTCTTCGTAGGGAGTATTGAACTTCATACGAGCATACTCATCCCAAATCTCATTGTAAGCCTTGAGGATCTCATTTTGTACATTGATGAACATCTGATAACTCGTTTCTACCTCATTCTTAAGAGAGATAGCGTAGCTAAGAGTCGTAGTCTCAACCACTCCAAGCCCGGGCACCTCGCGAGTTTCCTTTTCGGGCAACTCAGGGCTATTCTTGGGGTTTACGACAAATTCTTTTACGCGATCCTTAAGCTGATCGATAGAGATAAGCTGAGTACTCTCGCCACCTGCCGTCTTACGTAGTACGGCAATCTGGTCCTTACGATTAACGAGCAACTGCATAATGTTGCGGTCGTTAATCTCTATATCATCATGTTGTTCTTCTTTGGGCACAAGCGGCGGAAGACGACGCTTAATACCCTTATCCGTATCCATTGAAGTAGTTATCAAAAAGAAGATCAGAAGAATAAAAGAGATATCGGCCATAGACGAACCATTGATGCCTGGTACTTTCTTTTTAGACTTAGCCATGCTCTTATTACTGATTTAATTTGATAATTACTTCTTTAGTGTACTGCGGCGAATTGCGCCCCAAATGATCAGAACGATAGTTGCTGCAATAAGTGCGTAACTACTGTAAAGCACCATATCGGCGGTTTTGAGCCAGCCCGCAGTGAGATACTTCTGAGAGTCTTCGTTTACAGCACTCATAGCGGCAGGGTCTCCATTGCCAATAGCGTAAGTGATAACGAGTAGCAATACAAGAGCTACCAAACCGATAAGACCTGTAAGAGCCTTCTTTGAGTCCTGCTTAAAGCTTCTGAAGAAGCCGATTAGGGCAAAACACAAGGTAACCACTAGGGTTAAGCCTGTGAGTATGTATACCCATCCGAGGAATGCTCCTGTAAGCTCGTAGGCCTTATTCGTCCCTTCCATGTGCGAACCTCCCATAAAGAGAGAAAGGCACATAAGAACCGAGACAACCAGGAGAGCGAGGAACGTCCAACTGGATATCTTTCTAGATTTTGTTACAGACATAACTACTAATGGGGGTAATTACTTTTTAATATTGTACTTGATAACCAAGTCGAGAAGAGAGATAGAAGCGTCTTCCATCTTATTGAGGATAGCCTCTACCTTGCTGAGGATGTAGTTGTAGAAGAGCTGAAGGATAAGAGCTACAATAAGACCAAAGATGGTCGTAATAAGGGCTACCTTCATACCGCCGGCAACCACCGTAGGGCTGATGTCACCTACCTTTTCAATCTTGTCGAAGGCCATAACCATACCGACTACAGTACCGAGGAACCCGAGAGAGGGAGCCATGGCAATGAAGAGAGTAATCCAAGAGAGGTTCTTTTCGAGAAGACCACCTTGTACCCCACCATACGATGTGATAGAGCGTTCAACGATGTCAATGCCTTGATCCATACGCATAAGACCTTGGTAAGCAATAGAAGCTACAGGACCGCGAGTCTCACGAGCAATTTTCTTAGCACCTTCTACATCACCACGAGCAAGAGCATCTTCGATACCCTTAAGTAGCCTGTCTACATTGGTATCCGAGAGGTTGAGGTAGATGATACGCTCCATACAGAGAGCGAGACCAAGGATGAGGGCGAGAGCAATAATGGCCATAAAGTCGGCACCCCCTTCGATGAATTTCGTCTTAAGAGCCTGATGGAAGCTAGCTTCTTCGGCAGGAGCTTCGGCAGGAGCTTCAGCAGCTTCTTGGGTTTCCTCTTGATCCGCTACAGCAGGAGCAGCTACTTCTTCAGTGGCAGCAGCCTCAGGAGCTTGTGCGGGTTGGTCTTGAGCCCACGAAGCAGTGGTAATGCTCACTGACAACAAGGCGGTGCAGGCAAGAGTTGCAAATAACTTTTTCATCTTGACGTTGAGATTAAATTGTTCTATCTTTTTAATTTGTTCTATTATACTTTTTCTTTGATGGTGACAATAAGGTGAAGGAATACACCTATCTAAACATCATGTCTACCCCTCAAAGTTCTGCGGAGAGAATGGGATTCGAACCCATGAAACACTTTTGGCGTTTACACACTTTCCAGGCGTGCCTCTTCAACCACTCGAGCATCTCTCCTAAGCATTTCACCCCACAGTATCCTTGTATTTTATCTTTGAATATCAGATACTTGAGCGAAATTCACGAGTATTAGGGCACTTCCCAACTCGTATTTCAACCGCAAATCTAATCTTTTCCCTGCAAATAGGGGCTACAATTAGCAAAGAATTATCGACTTCGAAGCTCCAAAGGGCGAGATTACTGCCCTATTGGAACATAAAAATCACCAATTGCACAACGCCTACTTTGCTGCCGTAATCAGCTCTCTTTAGCTCCTCCCCATCCCTAACTAACCAGACTAAAAAAGCGACATAGGGATTGTTCTTTTTCTCCCTCGCTAGAAAGCAAAAATTTCCTGCCCTAGAAATTTTTATTTTCCAGGCAGAAATGCTCCTCCATTCTGGGCAAGATTTTTTTCAAAATAGGGCAGAAAATCCTCTGAAAATCAGCTATCTTTTTCAGGAGATTCTTTATAGGGCTGTAAAGTCCGAAGCCATTGATCGATCCGAGGAGCAGCGGTATCAACCTCGTCTCTGTGTATCAAAAGCCCTTCCATCAATTTGGACTCGGGGAGCATCTGCGTCAAGTGAGGCATTATCTTGGTGATACTGCTCTTTCCACTCGTTGCAAAGGGCACAACCACTTTTCCTCGAAAATCATGCTGCGCAATGAAGGTTTTCACCACCCCGGGTAACTGACCAAACCAAATAGGTATCCCTAGGTAAATCGTATCGTAAACAGCAAATCGGGGCAGTTTTCTCTTGATTTTGGGATACACATTATTGTTACGCTCCTCCTTGGCACGAGCCACTACATCATTGTATTCACTGGGATAGGGCACCTCAGGCTCAATACGGAAAAGGTCTCCTCCTACCTTACGATGAATTTCTTCAGCGACCTGTTTGGTTACGCCTCCACGAAGCGAGAAGTAGGCGACTAACACCTTCTTATTTTCTCGGGCATGGAGATTGGCAAAAGAGAAAAGCATCCCCAAAAGGAGGAATAGGGTGCATTTGCGTCTCCATTGCCTTATTTGTGGGATTATTACAGAAGACTTATACATAGGATTCTAGTATTATGAGGTGTATACATTGAGGTATCGTTGTACGATATTCGTGGTATCATAGCGATGGAGCACATCAGTACGACACTGTGCTATTGGACCTTTTTCGGTAGCGCGGAGCACCTCTTCTATCCCCCTAGCCAAGTCGGGCACATCTCGATAGCGAGCCAAATAGCCCGTGACTCCATGAGTAATAATCTCGGGTATCCCCCCGACCTCAAAAGCGACCGTAGGGCACTCCATGGCAGCCGCCTCTATAATGGTATTGGGCAGGTTTTCCTCGAGAGAGGGCGTTACATACAGATTGGCGGCGGCATAATGAAGAGCCATTTCCTGTGGGGATAGGTACCCCACACACTTAAATTCGATAGGAGCGAGCGACGAAAGTAACTCAGGATGGGATATTTTTCCAAAGAGAAGAGCGAGAGGCTTCTGCTCCTGAGCATAGGGAGTTGCGTAGAAAATTTGAAGAGCCTTGAGCATCTCGGCAAAACCCTTGCGAGGGTCGTCAGTACGAGCTGCTCCAAAAAGGAGTATAGGTCTATCGGCTGGCAAGCCAAGTTTTATGCGAGCTTGCTCTCGGGGAATAGGGGTGAAAGTCTTGGAATCGAAAACGTTGGGTATAGCCTCCACGCGGCACCCTTGTGTCAACAACGACTGCCGAGCTTCCGCTGCAATCCACTCGCTACACCCCACAAAAGAGGGGGATAACTTTTTGTAGAGAGCCTGTTTAGCACGGAAAAAACTCCGTGCCGGATCGAAAAAAGGGATCCCGGGTTGCAACTGAGGGCAGTCATGACATCCTGGAGTTTCGGTAAAACGCCGGCAGTCGCGAGCGTGATGACAAACAGAAGTAACTGCCCACTCGTCGTGAAGGGTGAAGATCACCTTTTTCTTCAGATGTATCAGAGGACGAAGAGAGGAGAGGCCAAGAAATCCCTGGTTGATCCAATGAATATGGATAACATCAGCTCCAAGGATAAGGGGATGGTACTTGAGAGAAAATCCTGCTATCGGCAATGAGACATCAAAAACATGAGCCAAACGAAAACCTTGAGACACCCATGCAGCTCCTACTTCGAGCGATTTTTTCCATTGTGCAACCCCTCGAGACCAAGCACTATCCCTCCGTAAAGCGTAAATGCCGGATCCCCGCCGAGAAGCATGGAGTACGAGCATAGAAGCATTCAAACCTGCCTCACGCTGCGCCATCATGAGACGATGCGCTGCAATAGCCGCTCCCCCCGCACTATCGCTGGTACAGAGATGAACAACTTGCAAGGGGCGTGAACTCATAGGCATGAAAAAGCACAAAAGAGATTCTCTAGGACTTCAAATAGAACGAGCCTCTCTCGCCTTAAAAGCCGGTGATAGGGCGGCAGTATAGCGCAAGAAGGTATCGAAAAGCACCATCTTGGCACTAACATTCCCTCTCACGTGGCGTATGGCACTCTCAGTTGTACGATATATAGATTCGATATTAGCGGGAGTAACCACCTCATTCAAGGCAATAAAGATTGCTTGCTCTCTATCTGTAGAAAACTGAGTACCGGCTCCCGTAAAATTGCCCGTAAAGCTAAGTCGAAAACACTCCTCGAAGTAAACCAAAGCTGCAACAATCCATTCCCTCCCCTCACTGTCCATCTTCTCACTTAACTTACGGAGCGCAACCACATCCTTACGCACTATGTCTCCAATAAGTTGTCCGAAGCATTCTGTGTATTTGGCAATGGCAGTATTATTAGCAAGTATCTGACGGGCCCGAAGCAATATACCATCGCTACGGAGGGCTGCACGCAACAAATCTCGCTCCTGTGCTTGTGGGTAAAACTGCCGTAGCCCCATTTTGAGTTCGTCTTGGGTGAGAGGGAGCAACTCAAAACGCTGCATACGGCTCAGAATTGTCTCCAAAAGCTGCTCTGTAGCAAAGCAAACCGATACAATAATCGTCTTATCGGGAGGCTCTTCCATCAGCTTGAGGAGCTTATTGGCAGCCGCCTCATTCATGCGATCAGGCTCGTAGATAATGACCATACGATACCCACCCTCGCTAGAGGCGATACTCAGTTTGTTCTCCAAAGCGATGGCATCCTTACTATAAATCACGGGTTGTTGCTTGCCGGCATTGAGGTAGCGAAGCCATGTCTCATGATCGAAATAGGCTCCCTCTGCAGCAAACATTTCACGCCAATGAGACAAGAAGTTATCCGAAGGCGTCTCCACGTCCGTAGCATTAACAACGGGGAAGATATAATGGACATCAGGGTAAGAAAGCTGAGAAAGCATCTTGCAATGCGGACACACCCCACAGCTATCCCCATCGTGAGGATCCGAACAATTGAGGTACTGTATCCAGGCAAGAGCAAGCCCAACACCGGGCATCCCATCTTCTATATCGAAAAGGATATTGTGAGGGATATGCCCCGTAGCACTAATTCTCCGAAGTTCTTCTTTGAGCGACTCGTAGCCTATTATATCTCTAAACTGCATAGTAGTAAGTGGCTTTTGGTGCCAACTTTTATTTGCTCGGCTCTACGAAGGTACAAACTCTCACGCAACAAAAGAGTTTTTGCTCGCAGTGAGGAAGTGAGACATCCACCATAAGATTATAGGAAACGTACTCTCCCATAGAAACAAAAAGAGAGTGTAACAAAGAGAAGTTTTCCCCCTCTTGCTACACTCTCTTCTATCTTTTATTAGGAAGAGACTCCTATCTCTCTCCCCTATGCAACACTAGCGTACCCGAATAGACTTCCCGGGGCGAAGGGTTGCCTTTGCAGTCATATTGTTTAGCTTACAAAGCTTAGCAACCGTAGTGCCGTGTCGCTTGGCGATTGACGACAGGCTATCACCCTCTTTTATGCGGTGCGTCTGAGGCGCTTTTTCCTTTGCACGCTCGCGACTATTGGCAGATTGCTTATACTCCGTAGCTTTCTCTTTGTTATTCGCAAAGAGTTCTCCATAGCTAGGACCGGAATTATCAGTGTTACCACGACGGAATACGTAGGTATCACGCTGTAGTACCCCTAGGGAGAAATCGACAATCTGCGTTGGATTGATGGGAATCCCCATAAAGCGAAACTCTAAATGCAAATGAGGGCCAGTAGAGCGACCTGTAGAGCCACCTAAACCGATAGGATCGCCGGCTTTCACCACTTGATCACGCTGCACCAACTGACGGCTAAGGTGACCATAAACGGTCTCTAAACCATTGGGGTGACGGATCACAACGTAGTATCCAAACCCTTTACCTTCGAAGTCTCGGATACGAACCTTGCCACTAAAGGTAGCACGCACGGTGTCTCCCGTGTGGAGAGCGAGGTCTATACCTCGATGGTTACGACCAAATCTGGAACGATAACCGTAGTTGGAAGTCACCTTTACCTTCCCACTGAGGGGCATCACAAAGCCCTCACAATTGATCTCGTACCTAGAGGGGATTTCAACGGAATGCTTACCAGCGAAGGGGTTGACATATGAGCTCCAGCTATCCACTCCATAGAGGTCGATGGCTGGTGCTTCAAGGGCTTCGCGCGCGTCTTCAAGCTCGCGCATATTCTTTTTTGCCTTGACTTTCTCAATCCCCTTAACACCATCTGCATAGAGCGTTGGCATCTCGGTAGAATCTGCACTTTGGGGCGAAATCTCTTTCTTCTTGGTAGTAGCAACCGCTGTAGTGCGTGCCGGCTTCCTCTTTCGGGGCTTCTTTCTCTCGAAGGAATAGGCTTCGAGAGGCAAGCTAATGAGGGCTACAAAACCTACTAAAAGTAGGGAGCGAGCGGCTGTTAGCTTCGTTCTTTTCATTCTGTTCTTACTTCGTTCATACTTGGCATACGAGGAGCACACCTCCCTTTCTGCCCTATTTGTCCAATCGCAAATGTAATTGATTCTACTGAGATGCCCACAGAAAAGAGTCGACAAAACGAGGAAAGGGGCTATCTTTTAGGGCTATTTACGAAGAAATAACACTTAGCGCCCTGCTATCCAATACTCCCCCAACGCTTACTCTTAGGGTATATTCTCTCTAATTCTTCTGCCAAAAGGGCCATATCCCCTCCCTCTAAAAGAGCATCTCGCTCGAGGATTTCCTTTACCGTTTGAGCTGCAGCGTAGAGGATATTGAGGTCTTTCGAAGGCTCTGCAAGACGCAATCCCGAGAGGTCGCCACTCTGCCGAGTTCCCTCTATGTCCCCGGCGCCCCGCAATTTGAGGTCTTCTTCCGCAATGAAAAAGCCGTCGTTAGAGCTGCACATCGCCTCAATTCGTTTGATAGCAACGGGGCTGATGGTGCGCTTAGAGAGCAATAAACAATAGCTTTGCTCGGCTCCACGCCCTACTCTTCCACGGAGCTGATGCAATTGAGCCAATCCAAAACGATCGGCATTCTCAATAACCATAACGGAAGCATTAGGCACATTTACCCCAACTTCTATCACCGTAGTAGAGAGCAAAATGGGGATCTTACCCGAGACAAATTGCTCCATACGCTGCTGCTTCTCTTGGGGTTTTAGTTTGCCATGCACCCACGTTACATTGCGGTCGCCAAAACGATAACGATATTGTTCGTAACCTGTTTCCAGATTTTTGTAGTCGGAGTCTTCTGTCCCCTCTATCATAGGATAGACCACATAGATCTGCCTACCGGCAAATAGCTCTCGCTCCACCAATCGAAAAACCTCTTCGGAGAAATCGTCGAAATAGTGGCGCGTGGAGATCGGCTTACGCCCCGGCGGCAATTCATCTATCACCGAAATATCCAAATCCCCGTAGAGCGTCATAGCAAGAGTACGTGGGATAGGAGTCGCACTCATAATGAGTACATGAGGGAGCAGATCGAGGCTTTTTTCCCAAAGACGAGCGCGCTGCACCACACCAAACCGATGCTGCTCATCAATAACGGCAAGAGCAAGATGTGCAAATTGTACTCTCTCTTCGAGGAGCGCATGTGTGCCGACTAGCAAACGTAAAGACCCTTGAGCAAGATCCTCCAATATAGTCGTTCGCTCTCGCTGTGGTGTGCTACCCGTAAGAAGGGCCACCTCTATACCCAAAGGAGCAAGCTGGCCACGCAAGGTTTCGTAATGTTGCTGGGCGAGTATTTCCGTAGGAGCCATCATACAAGCCTGCCAACCATTATCCAAAGCCAAAAGCATAGAAAAAGTGGCAACAAGAGTCTTACCACATCCCACATCTCCCTGCAGAAGGCGATTCATTTGCAGTCCACTCTGCGTATCGTGCCGGATCTCCCTAAGCACCCGTTTTTGGGCTTGCGTGAGGCCGTAAGGGAGGCTCGAATAGTAAGAATTGAAGTACTCCCCCACCTGGTCGAATAGGTAGCCTTTGAAGTGAGACTTGCGCTCTTTCTTTGTCAGTTGCAGTGATAGTTGCAAGAAAAACAGTTCGTCGAACTTCAGTCTCTGCACAGCTTTTTCCAGCGTTGCATCGTCTTTTGGGAAGTGAATGGCGTAGAGAGCCTGAGGCAATGGGATTAAACCCCAACGATTTCTAACCTCTTCGGGCAACGTTTCTTTGATATATAGATGGGCAATTTGGCACAATCTCCCGATAGCGTTGCGCAGATTCTTGCTATCCAATCCCGAGCGCTTCATCTTTTCTGAGGTATGGTAGACAGATAGCAGCCCACCCGCGACTTGGCTCGCACGCTCAATAGGCGTAACCTCAGGGTGCACAATATTATAATAATACCCAAAAGCCTTAGGACGGCCATAGACTATATACTCTCGCCCTGTGGGGAATTGCTCCGAGATATAGTCCGACCCCTTAAACCACACCAGCTCAATAGAGCCCGTATCATCCCTAAAAGTCGCTTTCAATCGGGTCTTCCGGCCAAATCCCTCAAGTACATAATCCGAGATTATCCCCCGAAGTTGTACCTCGCCTCCTCCATCTCGCAGTTCTCGCACAGTGAGGATGCGACTACGATCCACATAACGAAATGGGAAAGTATAGAGAAGATCTCGAAACGTATAGACCCCTAATTCGCTCTGCAACATCTTACTCTTACGCTCTCCTATGCCAGGGAGATACTCAATAGTAGTCTGTAGATAGTCCTTATTCATGGCAAAAAGGGCTTAGAGCGGCGCAAAAGAAAGGGCTTCTTAGCGATTCGCTGGAGAGTTAAGTGCTTGACGGAGAAAAAGAAGGTCGTGGGGGTGAGTGATTTTTTTATTTTCGGGATTAGACTCAACAAGCTCAATAGGAGTATCATACAGAGCCTCATACACAGAGGCATCGTCTGTAAAATTCGCACCACCATCCGCTTGTCTATAGGCTGCACGAAGGCGCTCAAGATGGAATACCTGAGGGGTTTGCACCGCTACAAACTGAGTTCGATCCACCGATTTTGAGCCCATCAACGGCTCGAGGTGTCGTATAGAATCCGTAAGAGGTAGATAGGGAATTGCAGCTCCTGACGTCTCAGCAGCAACGAGAAGAGCATCTATTGTCTCTCCCGAGACGAGGGGGCGCACAGCATCATGCACCCCAATAAGAGCATCAGGATCTGCGGCGAGAGCCTCTATGGCGTTGCGCACCGATAAGAAACGTGTTGCCCCGCCCTCTACAATTTCATGCTTGAGATCAAAAGACTTCTCCCGACATAGTTGCTGCCAATACTCCCGATAATCCTGGGGGAGAGCCAATGTAATACTCTCGGCATAAGGAGCAATTGAGCGTAAAGTATGCATCAAAATGGGAAGCCCCTCTACCTCCACAAATTGTTTGGGAAGAGGGCCTCCAAATCTAAGTCCCACCCCACCGGCGGGAATTACGAAGTGACACTTTGGCATACTCCAACGAGCAAAATCTATTTCTCTCGGATAAATATATTGATGGGAATCCCCGAGAAATCCCAATTCTTACGAATCTGATTTTCTAGGAATCGTTTGTAAGGATCCTTGACCCATTGGGGGAGGTTAGCATAGAATGCAAATGAAGGCACCGCCGTGGGCAACTGGGTTACGTACTTGATCTTGATGTATTTCCCCTTCCACGATGGTGGAGGCGTTTCCTCTATAATAGGCAACAACACCTCGTTCAACTCGTGAGTTGGGATGCACTTCGAGCGGCGTTGGTACACAGCATTTGCCACCTCCAAAACTTTAAATATACGCTGCTTGGTGAGGGCACTGATGAAGAGAATGGGGAAATCGGAAAAGGGAGCAAGACGCGAACGGATAGCCTCCTCAAAGACACGAATTGCCTCATTGGTTTTATTCTCCACGAGGTCCCACTTATTAACGCAGACTACCAACCCTTTGCTGTTTCGCATCACAAGGGAAAGAATATTGACATCTTGGCTCTCAATTCCTCGTGTTGCATCAATCATGGCGATGCAGATATCACTATTCTCAATGGCGCGTATCGAACGAATCACCGAGTAGTACTCAAGATCTTCTTGTACCTTACCTCTTTTGCGAATACCTGCAGTATCGACAAGGTAAAAGCTGAAACCAAATTTATTGTACTCCGTATAGATAGAGTCTCGCGTGGTGCCGGCCACATTCGTTACAATGTTTCGCTCCTCCCCTATAAAGGCGTTGATAAGCGAAGACTTACCGGCATTGGGGCGACCTACCACGGCAAAGCGAGGGAGTTCCTTCTCGGTTTCGCTCTCGTTTTGCTCGGGGAGCGAGTTGACGATAGCGTCCAAAAGATCTCCGGTACCGGAGCCATTGATCGCACTAATGGCATAGGGGTCCCCTAAGCCGAGAGCGTAAAACTCAGCACTTTGGTAGCCAATCTCGAATGTATCCGCCTTATTAGCAACCAGAAGAATTGGCTTCTTGGCACGTCGAAGCAGCCCCGCGACCTCCCGATCCAAGTCGGTCATCCCGGCCATTACATCCACAACAAAGAGGATTACATCGGCCTCCTCTATCGCGATCTGTACCTGCTTATTTATCTCAGACTCGAAAACATCCTCACTGCCGGAGACCCATCCTCCCGTATCAACGATGGAGAACTCGTGCCCCGTCCAGTTGGTGTGCCCATATTGACGGTCGCGCGTTGTTCCTGATATCTCCGTTACAATAGCTTGTCGGCTCCCTACCAATCGGTTGAAGAGTGTGCTCTTCCCCACATTGGGGCGACCTACTATGGCTACTAAATTACTCATATATTGATATTATACCTTGCTCATTTTGAGCGAGATTTCTTTCTTTAGAAAAGGAGAATTTAGTCTAGCGAATAGCCAAACTCCGATAGATCGCGATCATTTTGTCGCCAATCTTTCTCCACACGCACGATAAGCTCTAAGCGAATGTGCTTATCGAAAAATTTCTCTAGAGGGCGACGAGCTGCAATACCGAGCTTCTTAATCGCAACCCCTTTGTGCCCTATGATGATCCCCTTTTGACTCTCTCTCTCTACCATAATAACAGCCCTGATATCAATCCGCTGAGAGCTTTCTTTGAATTCTTCCACTACAACCTCCACAGCATAAGGCACCTCTTGGGTATAGTAGAGGAGGATTTTTTCTCGGATAATCTCTGAGACAAAAAAACGCGCCGGGCGATCGGTAAGCGCATCTTGCTCAAAATAGGGAGGAGCAATAGGGAGAAGCTCCTCAATACGCTTCTTGAGCGGCTGCACATTGAAGCGATTGGTAGCAGAGATAGGGAGTATTTCGGCTTTGGGAAGAAGCGTATGCCACTCCTCTACCAGCTCTTCGAGATGTTTTTGATCGGTAAGGTCGATTTTATTTATTACAAGGAGAATAGGACACTCAAGGCGCCCCACAGCTTGTAAGAAATCCAGATTCTTCTCCCTACGCTCCACTACATCGGTCACATATATAAGCACATCGGCATCAGTCAGCGCCTGATCCGAGAAGGCACGCATACGCTCCTGTAGCTTATAATTGGGCTTAAGCACCCCGGGAGTATCTGAGTAAACCACCTGCATATCGGGCGTATTGACAATACCCAATATGCGGTGGCGAGTAGTCTGAGCTTTGGATGTGATGATAGAGAGACGCTCCCCTACAAGGTAATTAAGAAGCGTAGACTTCCCTACATTGGGGTTACCTACGATATTAACAAACCCTGAGCGATAATTCTGAGGATGCTCAGCGGGGGGAGAAATCGTACTATCCATCATTTAATTGCAAAAGCCCTAGTAGATTAGTCTTCCTTAGGATCATACCCCCACTTGAGGTACACAGCACCCCAAGTATAGCCGGCACCAAAAGAAGTAAGTATAAGGTTATCTCCCTTGCGCAACTTCTTCTCCCACTCCCACAAACAGATGGGAATAGTAGCAGAACTGGTGTTGCCATACTTCTCAATATTGATCATGACTTTTTCTTGAGGCACCTTGAGGTAACGCCCTACCATGTCTATGATACGACGGTTAGCTTGGTGGGGAACAACCCATGCAATGTCACTATTGGTAAGGTTATTACGCTTCATAACCTGCTCGCAAACGTCCGACATGCCATTTACAGCATACTTAAATACGTGACTACCTTCTTGGTAAACGAAGTGCTCACGACGCGCTACAGTCTCTGCAGTTGCCGGGCTGGCAGAGCCTCCCGACTTCATGATAAGGTGAGGACGCCCCACTCCATCCGTATGGAATATAGAGTCCATCACACCCACGGGTTCTTCTGTTGCCTCTAGTAGTACACAACCGGATCCATCACCGAAAAGAGCACAAGTCTGGCGGTCTGTATAGTCTACAGCGGCAGACATTTTCTCTGTTGCCACAATTACGAGACGCTTACAACGCCCGGAACGGATATAGTTAGCACCCGTCTCTAGTGCATAAAGCCAACTGGGGCAAGCCGAGACAAGGTCGAACGTAAACGCATTGGCACAACCACTATCGTGCGCTACAATAGACGAAGTAGGAGGGAAGTGATAGTCCGCCGTATTGGTTGCGAGGAATAGCCCCTCTACGCTTAGGGGATCTATATGGAAACGCTCTAGCATTCCCTTTACAGCCTCGGTTGCCATGTAGGAAGCACCTTTGGAGGGATCCTTTAGGATGCGACGTTCTTTGATACCCACCCGAGTCATGATCCACTCATCGCTGGTGTCGACCATCTTTTCTATATCTGCGTTGGTCAACTTATCCTCTGGCAGATAGGCCCCTACTGCAGTAATGGCAGCGTATATTTGATTCATCATTGTAGTCTGTTTATGCGTTATATATCAATTTGTAGCACTAATGATCAGCGAGAGTTTGCTCTCCGAGGGGGACTCAAATCCCCTCCTCATTCTTCCGAAAAGAGAGTGTATCCGCTTTCCAAGCACTAAGGTAGTAAAAATAGGACAAACCTATCATCTACAAGAGTTCTAGTGAGACAAAACGGCTCGGAGAGAATACAAAAACTTCGAGGTATACGCAGGATCCTATGGCATAGTGCCTACATTGTTACCTCGAAGTCTCTTTTTCTCTCACTCAGTAACCCTTAAATGCAAATGACCAACACTGCTAGGGGCAAAGATACCGAGAGAGCGACACCTAGAAAAGTTGCTTATTCTTCACTCTTGGCGATAGCGAGTTTACCTCTGTAGTAACCGCACTCGCCACACACCGTATGGTAGATGTGCCAAGCACCGCATTGGGGGCACTTTGCTAGGGTAGGCATAGCTGCCTTATCGTGAGTTCTGCGCTTGAGAGTTCTGGTTTTCGATTGTCTACGTTTAGGATGTGCCATTGTTTGATTCCTTTATATTCTTACTTATTTATTATTTGTCGAATTGTATTTGCTCCAAGTCTGCCCAGCGTGGATCTTTGGCATTCTGCTGCTGGTGAAGGAAAAAGGACTCCACCTCTTCGCTACAAGCACCTTCTTCGTGCACTTTGCGCATAGGCATGGCCAAAACCACTAGCTGCCAAAGGATTTCGTCTAAGCCCATCTCCGGCTCGTTGCGCGACACCATAAAGTCACTATCAGAGACCTCCTTTGTCTCTGCCCCGAGAGCAAAGCTCATAGGGAAAACAGCCTCAATTTCTGCATCAAGAGGAGCATTACAGCGGTCGCAGAGAGTGCGAACCGTACCCTCTAGCACGAAGTCGATCTCAAAATTATCTCCACTACGCGTCCCCTCCAGCGTTACTTTTACGTCTCCCCCAAAGATGTCGAACCCCTCGATAACTGCGAGAAAGGAATCATCTAGGGTATAGACAATATCAAACTCACCATCGGGTAACCCTCTAAGGCTAAGTATGTAACGCGCTTCTACCATGCTTTTATTCTAGCGTCTTGTTGCAAACGGGCATCTAGATGCTCGTCAAAAATTCCCTGCAAAGTTAGTGCTTTTTCCGATAACCTTGCACAACAAATAGCCCCCAACCTCTCTGTTTCCTCTTTCTCAGTATACCAAAAGCACATCGGGTGCCTTCTGTAGGCTTAGAGAAGGAGCGGAGAAGAAGAGCAGGCCTTATCTCTTATAAAAAAAGAAGGAGCACAAATGCCATTCCATTACAGAATGTCACAGTACTCCTCTTAGTGAGGTTCGTGGCGGAATCGAACCGCCGTAGACGGTTTTGCAGACCGGTGCCTAACCACTTGGCTAACGAACCATCTCTCCGTGAGAGCACGAATACAAGGCATCTCCCCTGTTTCGTAGTGCAAAGGTAATAATAAACTTTGGATGTACAACTCTTCCGCCCAAAAACGAAAAATAAATCACCCAAAACGAGAGCTCCATTCTGGGTAAAACATTTTTATTTTTAGGCCTGTATTCCATCTTTTTTCAGCCGGCATTCAACCTTCTTTTCAGCTACTTGTTTTTATTGTAGTCGCTCTTGCTCAATTGTCAAGTGTACCCTCCTCACAGGAAATACAAATCAATAATAATATCACACAATAAGTGTTCAAAAACAGGATTCCAGGAAAAAAAGCCCTACTTTTGCACCAAAAGAAGCCGACAAAACCGGCATTCGATTACAAAATCGTATCCAACCTTTGCGAAAGCATAGGATAGAAATAACGTAGCACATAGACGACTATGAGTAGTAAAACAGATGTAAAGAAGGCTCCTTTTTGGCGTAGAGCCTTTTATCTCTACTATGATGGATTTCGCTCCATGAGTCGCACCTCTAAGGTTTTGTGGACTCTCGCCCTTATCAAATTGTTTATCATGTTTGCCATCCTACGCCCCTTTTTCTTCCCACGCATTGTGGGGCAGCAAGGGGATAAAGAGCAGCAAGCCAACTTTGTTATGGAGCAAATTACCCATGAGAAATAGCTCTCCTTTAGAGAGATTGAAAGAGAAGGAAATAAAATAATCACGATATGGAAATTGAAGCATTACTCACTTGGTCGAGGGCGCAATTTGCCCTTACGGCCTGCTATCACTGGCTCTTTGTGCCACTCACCCTGGGGCTAGGTATTATCATGTCTCTAGCCGAGACAAAATACTATCGCACACGCAAACCGGAGTGGAAACACTGGGCTCAATTTTGGCAAAAGCTCTTTGGTATCAATTTTGCCATTGGTGTTGCTACAGGTATCATTCTAGAATTTGAGTTCGGCACCAATTGGTCGAACTACAGTTGGCTCGTAGGCGACATCTTCGGGGCTCCCCTCGCAATTGAGGGTATCTTGGCTTTCTTTATGGAAGCAACCTTCATCGCCGTCATGTTCTTTGGTTGGAACAAAGTGACTCCTCGCTTTCACCTCGCCTCCACATGGCTCACCGTGATAGGGGCGACCATCTCGGCTGTTTGGATTCTTATCGCCAACTCATGGATGCAAGATCCTCAAGGGGTGGTTTTCAATCCTGCAACGGTACGCAGCGAAATGGCAGACTTCTGGGCAGTGGCTCTCTCCTCTACTGCCATCAATAAGTTCTGGCATACAGTTACCTCTTCTTGGCTACTCGGCTCTATATTTGCCCTTGCCGTATGTGCCTACTACATGCTTCGCAAGGATAAAAAGCACCATGAGTTTGCTCTCGCCAATGCTCGCATAATTGCCCCCTTTGGACTCATCGCAGCTCTTCTTACAGCCTTCACAGGCGATACCAGTGCTGTAAACGTGGCTGAGCGTCAACCTATGAAGCTTGCCGCTATGGAGGGACTCTACGATGGAGGTATGAATACTCCCGAAGGGAAATCCCTTGAGGGTGGTGCCTCTCTTAGCCTATTCGGCCTCCCTAAGAGTGGGATACCAGCACCGGGAGAAGAAGCCTTCTACTTTAATATAAAGGTGCCTAAGATGCTATCTCTTATGGCCACCCACACCCCCGATGGCTATGTACCCGGCATCAACAACTTGCTCGATGGTGGATATTACCTCCCCGATGGCTCCATTGCCCTCAGTGCTGAAGAAAAAATGGAGCGTGGACGTACAGCTCTTGCGGCCCTCACCCAATACCACGAAGCTATGAAAGCAGGGAATCAGTCGGAGATGGATGCGCAAAATAAGATCATCCAAGAGAACTTCCCCTACTTTGGCTACGGTCACATCAACGATCGCAGCGAACTCATTCCCAATGTCCCCATTAACTATTACTCGTTCCGTATAATGGTAGGTTGTGGACTCCTTTTCATTCTCGTCCTTCTCATCGCTACCATCTTTGCACGCAAGCCGGAGAAGTATAGAAAGATGCGCTGGTTCCACATACTAACCATCGTATGCCTCCCTCTTGTTTACCTTGCAAGCCAATCAGGATGGATTGTAGCCGAACTCGGACGCCAGCCTTGGACTATCCAAGACATCCTCCCGGTACGAGCTGCGGTATCCTCAATAGAGGCTTCTAGCGTAATGATCACATTTGCCCTCTTTGCCCTACTCTTTACGGTGCTCTTGGTGGCAGAGATCAATATCATGGTGAAATCGATAAAAGAGGGCCCCGCACAACAGGGTACATCCTCCGAAGAAACAAATAAGTAATCCCTTATAAGCAAAAGAAAAGAGACTATGGACTATTCATTTTTTCAACACTATTGGTGGCTACTCGTCTCGCTATTAGGGGCGTTGCTTGTATTCTTGCTTTTCGTGCAGGGAGGGCAAACATTCATTTGGCCCTGGCAAAAAGATGTCACGCTACAGAAGATGATTATTAACTCCTCAGGGCGCAAGTGGGAGTTTACCCTTACTACCCTTGTAACCTTTGGGGGGGCATTTTTTGCCTCCTTCCCCCTCTTCTACTCCACCAGCTTTGGTGGTGCTTACTGGGTTTGGATGCTCATACTCTTCTGCTTTGTCATCCAAGCAGTATCCTACGAATACCAGTCAAAGCATGGGAATGTATGGGGCAAAAAGACCTTCCATACCTTCCTCGTACTTAATGGCATTTTGGCTCCTGTATTGCTTGGAGCTGCGGTGTCAACCCTATTTACCGGAGGTAATTTCCTTGTGGATAAATCGGTGATCTATAATTTCACTCAAGCTGCAGGCCCCATCTCTGCATGGCAACCCTATCATGGCATTCAGCTCCACGGATTAGAGGCTGTGCTCAATCCTTGGAATCTAGTGCTGGGTATTGCCGTTCTTTTCTTGGCCCGCACTACTGCCCTTCTCTACTTCATCAACAATATTGATGATGAGGCACTCCAAACCAAAGCGAAGAAGGCGCTCCTACCCAACGCCCTCATCTTTGTAGTGTTCTTTGTGGCTTACGTGGTATTCTTAGTAACGACAACGGGATATACCGAAGACCCAACCTCAGGTGTTATAAGCCTCGAAAATTACAAGTACCTGCATAACTTCCTAGCTATGCCTATCGTACTTATTATTTTCTTGATAGGGGTTGTACTTGTACTTGCAGGCATTGCACTACCCCTCTTTAAGCCTGCATTCCGCAAGGGTATTTGGGTAGAAGGCGTGGGTGTTGTCCTTGCGGTCCTTGGATTGCTCCTCGTAGCAGGCTGGAACAATACGGCCTACTATCCCTCCCTCTTCGATATGCAAAGCTCCCTAACCCTACGCAATAGTTCTTCAAGCCCTTACACCCTGCAGGCGATGAGCATTGTATCTCTACTGATCCCCTTTGTACTCGCTTATATCTTCTATGCTTGGCGCTCTATCGACAAGAAAAAGATGACTCGTAAGGAGATTGAAGATAACCATCACACTTACTAACTTTACCTCTTCTATATAATTGCTGTGCCCTGCCTCGTGAGTTAGACTCGCTAGGCAGGGCTTCTTATATCCTGAGACTCACTCTCAACTAGGATATAACATAATACGAAAAAGGCCTCCATGGGATGAGAACCTCCTCTCCTCCCTTAATAGAATCCCTGTACCTCTGAATGTACAAAGAGGACGATAGAAACACACCTTACTCCCCCTTTTCCTTGCCCCTCAGCGACCTTTTAGAAAGACTTCTCCATCTCCGTAGGGGATTCTATGCCCTATATGTTTTAGGATTGTGTATTCCACCTCTCCGTTTCTTAGCGAGGTTGGTACGGATTGCTCCCCTCCAGATAAAAAGAAAAAGAGGCTCCCTCAAAAAAAGGAAGCCCCCAAAAGTGTTATGAAACGTGTAGCGAGACCCGGGATTGAACCGGGGACCTCATGATTATGAATCATGCGCTCTAACCAGCTGAGCTATCTCGCCATCTATTTTGGAGAGCGGTAAAGCCTTCACTTTAGGCCACTCTCTCAGAAAGCAGTGCAAAGGTACTACTTATTTTCATTCCCTGCAATACCTAAAAGCATTTTCTATCCCTAATAAAATCGGATATAGCATCATTGGCAGAAAACATTCCTCTCATTGAGAGAAAACAAGAGTCTACACCCTACTCAGTGGAGGAGAATAAGAGAAGAGGACCTCCACTCTTAGCAAGAAACAGGAAGGAAAAAGAGGGCTTGCTCGAAGCGAGGATTAACGATAACCGGAAAGCTCAATTACCTCAAGATCGCGCAGCTGCTCCCCATCTACCACCAATCGAACTAAAGTACGTACAGGTTGCCACCCCTGTATCCCTGCTGCCCCGGGATTGATATGCAAGAGGTTATTTTTTCGATCGGGCATCACCTTGAGGATATGGCTATGACCGCTAAGAAACAAATGAGGCTGGGAACGAGAGATCAATTCTTTGGCTGCAGCCGTATATCGCCCCGGGTAGCCTCCAATGTGAATGAGAGCGATGCGCGCTCTTTCTATCGTTACAGAAAGCGTTTCGGGGAAGCGGTGCCGAGTTTCGCTATCGTCTATATTTCCATAGACAGCATAGAGAGGGGCAATATCCTGCAAACGCTCGGCAAGTAAAAGAGAACCTATATCTCCACAATGGAAAATAGCCTCGCATGTTCCTAGATAATGCGCATAACGCTCGTCCCAATAACCGTGAGTATCGGAGAGAATACCTATTCTCGTCATGATGGTCTAGATAAAAGAATCCGCCCCCACACTCCTTCCCTTAGTCAGAAGGCATTGCGGAAGCGGATTGTTAGTACCTCTGGGGGATATCCCCTCTAGAGAGATTTTTTCTTATTCTGAGCTTAGAAGAACTTAGCGCGATTGTCCACAATATCCATATCACGCATGAGCTGTTGGAAAGCTCTATAACCAAGACCTTGACCCAAAGCACGGCGTTGCTGACGGAGTTGTGCCTCCTGAGACTGCCCTACGGGCGTCTTGATCTCACGGAGAGGCTTCACTACCATTACTTCGGTACCTGAGCGGAATGGCTTAGAAATAGCATTTATAGCCGTAGTCATAGCGTGAGCACTCAACATAGGAGTAGCAGAGCCACGAGCTACCAAGCTTACACTAGGGATAGTATCTACACTAGCCTGCATAGCTACGGCATAGCCGTCTAGGTCAGCAATTTTCTTTCCTTCCAAATCGCTTGCAAGTTTGTCACCACGCTTCTCCATTGTTAGGTAGTCGCGAATGTCTTCCTTCACATCTTCAAAAGGTTGTGTACCTGCAGGCACCTGCTCTTTTACTGTAGCTACCACGAGGTTAGCATCTCCACAACGGAATACTTTCTCATTTACCTCACCGGGCTTTGCCTTCAAGAGCCAGCTTACAGCTTCTCGAGATGAAGGGATGTTAGCAAGGTTAATCGAGGTAGGTTCTACACGAGCATCACGCACAACTTCGAGACCCTTTGCCTCAGCTTCCTTAGCCATCTCGTCAAAAGATTTGCCGCTAGCCAAGATATTGTTGATAGTAGAATACTTTTCGCTAAAGGTCCCTTCGCTGAAGGTTACAGGCAAGTTGATGTAAGCAATCTTGTACTTAGTCGCTTCGGGCATTGCCTTAGCCACCTGCATAATCACCTTAGTTGCCCCTAGCGTAGAGGTGAAAGCACGCCCTACAGGCACCTTGTAAAGGGTGTCAAGTTTTTGCATAGTAGCCATAGCTTCTGTGAGCGTTGTATCCGGCATCCCCATGCGATCTTGGAAGATGATATAACCACCTTGAGCCTTGGTTTGAGGGTCTGCGGAGTAACGCATAGCCATATCAGCAAAAGCAGCTCCACCATTGATAGCACCAACAATGCTGTCTGCCTTAGTAGCATTCAGAGAGTCAAGTACAATGATACGAGCTTGAACGCCCGATGGTGCGGACTTCTTTGCCATCACCTTTACGAGGGAGTAGCTATCATTTTCTATAGAAGGAGTATTAACGGCTCCCACCTCAGAAGACTCAATAAACTCTACGAGAGAAGAGGGCAATTGGATATCACGAAGTTCTTGTCCGGACATGTAATACTCAGGAGCAAAAGCCTCAGAGTGATTACGAGTGATCGTGCTAGCATCGCTTGCGCCAAGCAGACTTGTACGAGTCTTATTCATCAAAGCCAAAGCATCTGAGTAGTCTTTGGCACTGGGGCGAATAGCTACGTTGATATACTCCACACGCGTAAAAGGATACTTCTGGATAAACATGCGAGGGTGCTTGTTGTAGTACTCACGCACCTCTTCGTCGGTAGCACGTACTGTAGTGTCGGCAAGGATAGTGCTAGGAGTACGCACCACAGCAACATCGCGAGAAGGCACATCCGAAAGGAATTGTGCATCCACCTTATTGATGGCATAGCTACGAGTCATGATCGCATTGAACTTAGAGCCCAAACGTTCATTGCGCACCGAGCGAAGGAGAGCATCCCAACTATTCTTGATCATTCGCATCTGCCCTTGTTGCTCCGCAGGGAGTTGGGCAATTTGATTGTCAGAGATTTGTTCAAGGAATGTCTGCACAGCATTGCGATCGCTAGGGTTAATACCCAACTGCGAAATAAACTGCTGTGCTTGGTATGCGGGGGAAACGCCATCACCCAATACAAGGGCGATCAATTCTTCAGGAGTAACCTTTAGACCTAGGGCATCAGCCTCCTTCTCTAGAGCAATGCTCTGGATGTACTCTTCGGCAAGCTGATTATTGAGTTGCATGCGCTGCTCATCTGTAAGATGATTGCCATTAGCTTCGGCAGCCTCTTGCAGCTGTTGCAACCGTTGGTGATAGTCTTCTGCCTTGATTTTCTCACCGTCAATCTTGAGGGCATAGTTGTTACTCATCTGGAAGAGGGTTCCGCCTGAACGCAATCCGTCTCCGACAATAAACGCGAGGAGGGCAACCCCGATAACGATAATCAGGAGGCCGGCTCGGTTACGAATCTTCTGTAATGTAGCCATATATGTACTATATCTTTTATTCTTCGTTAATTGCTACCTATTCAAAGCGCAAAGGTAAGAAACAAATGCGAACCTAGGTATTCCAAACTCGGTTTTTAGGGTAAAATTTATAGGGGAAGCAGGTGATTTAATTTCAAATATAGGCCTAAACTTCTTCTAAAATCAGTCTATTTACTAGGAGGGAAGCAGGCTAAAAGTGGCAACAAACTGGGTATCAGCATCTATCGGGTGGAGCGGAAGGATCCCTCTAAGCAGCTTTGCGTCAGCATCAAAGCGAGAGGGATTCGCAAATTCCGAGGCTCGAGACCATACGAGAGCATCCCCCTTTTTAGCAAACGAAGCTATTTGATAACGATAACGAGCCTCAGGCATTCCCAAACGCTCATAGAGCCGGTGTGCCAATAATCCCATAGTGGAGCGCACATTGACCTCGACGGCAGGATGCAACAAGACCTCGCCACGCACCCCTCGATAGGTGAGCATATCCACCCCCACAGCTCCTCGATAATGGGGGGCAACTCTCCTCTGCAAAAAATCTCGATGTATCGCTATCACCTCCTCGAGTAGCCTCTCTCCCACTACAGAAGCCAACTTCTGCCAAAGGATCCGAGGATGACACACCTCATTATATAGGTATCGACATTTTTCCGTAACAAAGTGCGACAAGCCAATAAAATCCACTTGCCCCTCTTCGTCTATTTGGTACTCGGCAGCCCAATCTTCCAGTTTATCAAGGAGCGGCTCTAAACTGATTACTCCATTTTTTTGTCTCTGAGCCATGAGGGAACGACGGCTCTCTTGGGACAGGGGCAAGACGTAAGGCAGCACCCCTCGCCCCGAAGAAGAAAAAGGGAGCTTTGCCAAAATAGCCCCAGGAGCCAACGCAAGACAAGCCTCCTCCAGCTCCTCGTCGGTATAACAAAATCGAGGTATAATTTTAGGGGGGACAGGCAACTCTTGTAATAGCTCCACTGACAAACTCCGATCGTATAGCTCAGAGGGGTAAGGACGAGAGTACGAGTCGGGGATATCCAACAGGGGGAAACCCGAGCGAAATTGCGAAAAGAGAGGACGAAGGGTAGGCTCCGGGCCCCAAAGGGAGAGGTGCAAAGGGTGATGAATCGTTCTCCCCAACTCCACCTCTTCTGCCCCAAAAACGTGAGCAAGGGGGAAGGGCATTTCTTTTGAAAATCGAGGGGCATTACAAGACAACCAAACCCAATCCTGCTCAGGGTTGGGGGCAATCCAAGCAGGCAGATAGGCAAGGTCGCGCCTCATCTGCCGGACGATGCGAGGGGGCGTATAGCTCACACTCCTCTGATGCGCTAGGGCAACTTCATTACCGTAATTAAAGTAAAAAAGTTGTCCACAGGGGGGATTCTTTCTATCCTCTTTCGGGGGCATTACCTCAGCCATTACCTCTCTAGTAAGATGGAATAAGCCCTCTATTTGCGACCATAATCTGCCGGGATCTCTCCCCAAACCTCCGTCTTCCACTTAAGTAGCGGCACACGCACTTCGGGGGGATTTTGGGCGAGCCAGGCTTCTGCTCGGCGTATCAGATCGAGGGCAAAGGCGCTCTTCTCGCTCGGTTTGAGGGTCGTTTTGCATTTCCCAGTCCGCACCCAAGCCATAGCCGTACGGCTATCACTATAAATAGGTGTACGTACGCCTTGCTGACGGCAGAGTGCCATAGCGTGTACAATGGCTAGAAACTCGGCAATATTATTCGTTCCGAAAAATTGTTGAGAAGCAAAGATTACTTCATGCGAATCTGCATTTACCCCTCTGTACTCACACATTCCCGGATTTCCGGACGAGGCTCCATCCACAGCAATGCTCGGGAATATAGGATAATCAGCCCCCGACCTACCGTCCTTTGCTCTCGTACCCAAAGAAGAGGGTAACGGGGAGCCGGAATAGGCGCGCTGAGCCTCCAACTCCGTGGAGAAAGACTTGTACTTTGCCCCAGCGAAGCCCTCAACCTGCTCTTTACACTCCCCCCAAGAGGCGTAAACGCCAGGGATTTTACCAACCCATACGACGTAAAACTTTTTTGCCATCCCCTCTAAAGATGCCCAAAAATATCCCCATAGACGCTCGTATCGTGGATGTACTCGAAGTCCGCTTTACTCTGGGCTTCACTCTCGTCCATCTCCTGCAATTGAGCCTTATAGGGCGTGGTCTCGCCTCCACGGCCGGACTTATCGAGAAGTTGTATCAGATAGGTTAGGATATTCTTTCCCACAATACCATCCTCTACATAGCCTTGTAGCAGTTGGATCGCTTGGGAGAGATTGCCCGACAGCTCCTCAATATGCCCCAGACCGCAACATGCATCTTCATTGAAAGGATCCTTATCAAGTGCTGCACGATAGGCCGTTTGTGCCGCCGGGTAGTCCCCTTTGGCTAGGGCAATATCAGCTTCATAGAGGTGGAAACGCTCCTCTTCGGGGAAAGCACGGAAGGCTTCGCGAAGAAATGCTGTCGCCTCATCCCATTGCTCAAGAGCCACTAAAGCCTTGGTTTTATAGAGCGAAGAGGTGGGTTCTTCGTCGTGTAAATCGATGGCTTTTGTCGCTTCGTCCACCGCATTTTTCCACTCCTTCTGAGCTATATAATTGGCGGCCAAAAGACGATGCAAGAGGGCAAGGTCTTTCTCCTCCTCAGTGAGGGCAAGAGCCGTTTTGAGGTCTTCTATAGCCTTGTCGTATTGCCCCTCTTCGTACTCGGCTTTCGCTCTGTAAATACGAGTCGTAAGGTGGTTGGGCTCCTCTTCTACGAGTAAATCAAGATGCTTCAGAGCCTGCCGTGTAGCCCCTATCCTCATCAAAGTCTCGGCAAGATAGTAGCGAGTTTCGAACTCGGGGCGCAGCTCTAAAGCCTTACCAAATGCCTTAATAGCAAATGGATATTCCCCTATTTTACTGGCACGAAGGGCATCAAACTTGAGTACATCTGCGTCTCGCTCTGCTTGTGGAGAGGTATTCTCTAGCGAGGTTGCGGGCGATTCTTCTTTGGGAGTTGCCCCCGAAGAGGGTTTGCCAAAAAGGCTCTTGAATAGTTTCATATACTTGGAGAGATGGTACAAAAAGAGGAGAAATCAAAGCCTCTGCAAAGCTATTGCTCGGGACTTTAATTGCTCCTCTACTCTTATTTATTAGACGGATTATTCAGGCTCACGCATGTTGGTGAAGACGTTTTGCACGTCTTCGTCTTCTTCGATCTTCTCGATGAGTTTGTTTACCTTCTCTGCTTCTTCCGCAGTTACATCTCGGTAATCGTTGGGGATACGAACGAAGTCTACAGAAGAGATTTCAAACCCGGCTCCTTCTAGATAACTCTGTAGTGCCGCATTTTGTGCAAACTCACCATAAACAATGAGTTCGCCATCTTCCTCCTCTATTTCGTCCTCTACGCCAAAGTCGATAAGCTCAAGGGCAAGTTCTTCTAGGTCTACACCCTCTTTTGCCACAAGGTGGAAGACGCACTTATGATCGAAGAGAAACTCTAGGCTCCCCGTTGTACCCAAGCTACCACCATGCTTATTGAAGTAGCTACGAATATTGGCAACCGTACGAGTAGTATTATCTGTAGCCGTCTCTACAAAGATGGCAATACCGCTGGGGCCATAGCCTTCGTAGTTTACTTCTTTATAGTCCGTAAAGTCTTTGTCGGTCGCCTTTTTGATGGCACGTTCGACATTATCTTTGGGCATATTTTCCTTCTTCGCCGTCTGCATCAAAACGCGTAGGCGCGGATTGGTATCAGGGTCGGCTCCCCCGCTCTTCACAGCCATGGTGATTTCTTTTCCCAACTTGGTAAAAACGCGAGCCATATTGCCCCAACGCTTCATTTTGCGTGCTTTACGATATTCAAACGCTCTTCCCATATAGTATGATTCGTGCTATTATTATTTCTTTCTCTGTCTCTATCCTTTTCATGCTTAGCGTAGCTCGGCTCCCAACTCCTTCTCTAGGAGGGTGCGGACACGCTGCATCGTTTTTTCGATTTGCTTATCGGTGAGTGTAGCCGTGGCATCCTGCAAATAAAAACTTACAGCATAGCTTTTCTTTCCTTCGGGGAGATTCTTGCCCGTGTACACATCGAAAAGCTCTACCTTCTTCAGTAGCTTCTGCTCTGCCTTACGAGCCACAGCCTCTACCTGTGCAAAGGTAACTTCTTGCCCCAATAGGAGAGCAAAGTCTCTCTTTACAACGGGGTACTTGACAATCTCTTGCGCTAGAAGAGCTTTTTCTCTCCCTGCTTCCATCAAAAACTCTCGGTCGAACTCTGCATAGTAGACCGGCATCGAGATGTCGAAACGGCGGAGCAACTCAGGCTTAATCTCTCCCATCCACACAATCGTATGCTTCTTCTTTCCCGGCATCTGATAGGCCAAGAAATCGGAGAAGATATCGTTGCTTCCCATCTCTAGGTGTAGGGAGGTGAGGGGGATATTAAGGCGACAAAGGATGTTTTCCACATCGGCTTTGAGGCGGTACACATCCACAGGTTGCTCTTTGGGTGCAAGCCAATTAGTTCCACCATACGTACCCGATAGCCAGAGGCCAAACATGGCGCGCTCGGAATAGGCTCGGAGCACATCGCGAGAGGCCTCATCCCCGAGAGACTCTTGCGGCATAGCCTTATGACGATAGCAATTGCCCCACTCAAAGAAGGCGCAACTCTGCTGCTTATTATTAAAATTGCGAGCAATAGCTTCCAAACCGCCAAAGAGGAGTGTCTCACGCAATACGCCTAGCTCCTGACTAAGCGGATTGAGAAGATGCACAAGCTGCTCGGCAGGATAGGTCTCCAACCCTGCGTAATACTTCTCTGCCGTAAGGGAGTTGGAGAGGATCTCTTGGTACCCAACCCCTACCAGCTGCTCACTCAAGAGAAGCTCAGTATGGTAGTCTTTGTCTACCTTGCTTCGGGTGGAGAGATTAGCTCGAATGTAGCCCTTGAGTGGCACTTCGTTGTAGCCATAGATACGGAGCACCTCCTCTATAACATCCACCTCACGACGTACATCGATGCGGTAAACCGGCAGATTGAGGAGCCAGCCATCGGGCCATTCCTCTTGTACTGTTATATCTAGAGATTGCAAGATGCGTAGTACCTCTTCGTCGGGGATCTCGGCTCCGATAGTTTGGGTAAGGCGTGATCTGCGTAGCGTACATACAGGATGCTCTACCGGCATTTGTCGGCAATCGATAACCTCGCCAACCACTTTCCCTCCGGCTAACTCTTGCAGAAGAGCCACAGCTCGGCGCAAAGCATACGAAGTAGCTACAGGGTCTAACCCACGCTCGAAGCGGAACGAACTATCCGTATTGAGGGCGTGTGCACGTGCCGCCTTACGCACACTGGTACTATTGAAGTTGGCACTCTCTATAAAAATGCGCGTGGTAGTATCAGATACACCGCTCTCGGCACCGCCAAAAATCCCTGCCATGCAGAGGGGGGTGTGCCGGGCATCGCAAATCATGATCTCACGGCCATTCAGTTTGCGCTCTACACCATCGAGGGTGGTAAATTGGGTACCCTCGGGGAGTTTTTCTATATGAATTTCTCCTCCTACAACCTTATCTGCATCAAAGAAATGGAGTGGTTGCCCTACTTCGTGAAGGACAAAATTGGAAATATCGACCAAGAGACTAATCGGGCGAACACCGATAGCGGCAAGACGCTCGCGTAACCACTTAGGGCTCTCGCCATTGGTCAAGCCCTCCATCGTTACACCTTGGTAGCGAGGGCACTCCTCGGGAGCTACATCCACAGAAACCATGATGGGCTTACCATCTTGCAGGTCGCTAAGCACGCGTTCTGCCGAGGGGAGTTTGGCTTCTTGGGGGCTACCATGCCGTGTAAGGTAGGCAGCAAGATCTCTCGCCACCCCAAAGTGCGAAGTGGCATCTATCCGGTTGGGAGTAATATCCACCTCAAGGCAATAATCACTCTCTAGGCCAAAATACTTAGCTGCCGGAGTACCGACAACGGCCGTTTCGGGCAATACCATAATACCGCTAGAGTCCGCACCAACCCCGATTTCCACTTCGGAACAAATCATCCCAAAGCTCTCTTCGCCGCGCAGTTTCGACTTTTTGATAACGAAACTCTCCTCTCCACTATAGAGAGTGGTACCTATGGTTGCTACGATTACATGTTGCCCCGAAGCTACATTGGGCGCCCCGCAGACAATCTTAAGAGGCTCGTCGCCTCCTACATCCACGGTTGTACAATGCAAATGATCGGAGTTGGGATGCATTTCGCAGGTCTCTACACGTCCTACGACAAGCCCCTCTAAGCCACCCTTAATGCTATCTACTTTTTCTACACTCCCGGTCTCGAGACCAATGGAAGTGAGAGCATCGGCTACATCCTCGGGCGACATGTTAGCCACCTGAGGGAGGTAATCGCAAAGCCACTTATAGGAGATATTCATATATCTATTACGTATAAATGCCACCACGCTGGATAGGCGGCAAACTATGATTTACACACTAGAGCACCACCAACATAGAGGGGGAAAACCTACCAAGAAGAGGTGCTTTGTTCTGCAAAAGTACGGCTTTTCGCTGTAATGCTATCGCCTTAGGTCAAAACTTCTTTGGGCGGAGAAAAGAAATGCTTAGAGGGAAGCTTTGATGCCAATTGAGTACCTTTGAGAGCGATATGGCAGCAACACATTCAAACAACTCCATACTACGCGAGAGCATCCGCTTGGTAGGCTCGGGGGCCGCAGGTCAGGTGGTTGCCCTTTTGTTGCTCGCCGTAATTGGTCGCCAGTACGATCAAGAGACAATGGGCGTTTTGGGGAGTTTCCTATCTTGGGGAGGCCTTCTCGCCATTGCATCCGGAGCCCGCTACGAACAGGGCATCGTAGTAGCCAGTGCCGAAGACGAGGCTCACACGCTCTACCACCTTGCCCTGCGCATTTCTCTGATTTTCACCCTAATACTCCTCCCCATAGCCCTTGTAATTGGCTATACCAATCCCTCTCTTACTCCTCTCGGGAGCAGTATCTACGCCCTTCCTTTCTTCGTCTTACTCTCCACTTGGTACAACGCATCCGCCCTATGGGAGCTACGGCACAAGAGGTACAAGATACTCGCCAAAATGCAGTTCATTAAGGGTGTGGGGAACAATCTCCTAAAGGCAGTATTCGGATTCGTAGCAGCCACGATTGGCTCTCTTATCACGGCTCAAATACTCTCCCTCGTCGCCACCTTCCCCCTTTTCTTCAGGTCGCTAAAAAAAGGATCTAAAGCTCCTAAAACCACCTCCCTCGGGTCGGTTGCCAAGAAGTATAGAGGATTCCCACGCTATGGTATTGTGCAAGCACTCATCGATAATCTACTCGGGAGCCTCCTCGTGCTGATGCTCCCTCTCCGCTACGGATTGGCAGAAGTGGGGTATCTTACTATGGCCATCATGCTGGCAAGACGCCCCCTACAACTCGTGGCAGAGAACCTATCAAACGTCTACTTCCAACGCCTTAGCGAATGCGTATCCCAACGCCTACCCATCAGGCAGCTAGCATATAAGCTGCTACGCAATACCCTAATCGTAAGCATCCCTACAGCGCTACTCCTAGCCCAAGTGGCACCCTACTTGGTCAGCCTGGTTGTAGGAGATAAATGGCTCCCCTCTGCCCATATTGTGGTATGGATGCTCCCCATGTGCATCCCCAACTTCCTCAACTCAATACTCAACACGCTACCCGATATTTTTGCACACCAAAGGCAGAACATGTGGGCGCAAGTGATCATGCTCATTCTCGACGTGGCAGTAATTGCTCTCGGATTTACGCTCTTCGACTTCGATCGCTTTGTCCCCTTCTTCTACCTCTTTATAGCTCTAGAGCAAGTGGGCTATCTGCTTTTCTTGCTCCGATTTATTTGGCACTATGAACGAACCCTTGGCGACCCCACAGCAGGCAACTAGCGTAGCTCGGGGAGAGGCTTTCCGCACGACGGACGGCGCATTCCTCTCCTCCGACGGCATCCTACAGCACTTCTCCACGGCACGGAGTGAGCAAGACTACCTCCAAAGAGCCGCCGAGCTCAACGGCTCGTGGTACTATATATCCAACAGCCAACCCACCCCGTCGCATGATATTTTTGCTTTTGTAGATCATCGCTCTACCCTCTCCCTTTACTATCGGATTGAGGGCAGCGCAATTCGCTTTAGCGATAATGGGTTCGACCTAATCCACCCCAACGAGGCCCGAATAGAGACGCCGCCCACTACCCTTCTCTTCTTCTCGCAATGGGGATTCACCCCCGAAGAGAGCACACTGCACCCCGATATTAAAAGAATCCCCGTGGGATGCGGCATACACTTCTCCCCCTCAACCCGAGAGGTGACAACCCTACGCTACGACACTTCGCTCTACGAAGGAGCCCGACTTGAGGGAATTGAGTACGAAGAAGCCAAGCAACTCTTCCGTGAGCGCCTGGCGTGTGCGATGGATCGCATGGCTCAGCGGCTAGAGAGTCATCCCGTAGTGCTCCCCCTAACGGCCGGTCGCGACTCACGGCTCATTGCCCTTGCCCTCAAAGAACGGGACATTACCTCCGTATCCACTTGCACCTATGGAGCTAGCGAAGGGATACACGAAGTGCAGCGAGCCTGCACGATTGCTCAAAAACTGGGCTTCCCACACCATTTCATTTCTACCCTACCCACAGGCTACGACAAGCGAGGCTATACCCAAGATGCCGAGGCCATCAAGTATCTAAAACAGATAAGTGGACTTGGCTCGGGTTACTTCTTTGCCGAGTACACCTCAGCGCAGCAAATGGCGCAACGCTACCCGGGAGCCGTGGTCCTACCCGGGCATAATGGAGATATTATTGGGGGTGATAATCTACATCTGCGCTTCGTAGAGGGAGCTACTCGCCTAGAGACTAATGCCTATCTAATGTGCTTTCACGAGAATGGGAATCGCCGGCTTGAGCGTAACGAGGTCGCCCAATTAGCCGACCTACATCAAGCGCTCCTCGCAAGTTATCCCCAAGACAAAACCGCGATCGAACTCTTTGAGACTTTCCGCAACCGAGAGCTGATGCCCAAGTACTATATCAATTCATCTCGAGGCTGGCGTTACTTTGGGCTATCTGTTTGGATGCCCTTCCTCGACAAAGATCTGTGCCAATTCATGCACAGTCTACCCGCACCCTACCGCATCGGCAAACGACTCTACGAAGAGGTATCTACGGAGCTATTCCGCGAGGCAGGCATCTCGTTTGCCAATGATTTCTCGGCATACCAACAATGGCAGAAACCGGCATTCCGAGTAAAACAACTGCTCCGTCCCTTCTTCGTTTATCAACACTCTCGTAGGCGCCGCCCCCTCTTCCCCAAGGGAGACCTCATGGGATTCCGACAGCTGATGGCGGGAGATCTTCTCAAAGAGGTGCAGCAAAAAGTGCCTTGGCGCCCCACTACCATCAATGGACTCTCCTTTGCTTGGTGGTTGCAGTACAATAATTGCCTCCCCACAAACTGACCGCTAATTTCCCTTCCGGCACAGGCTGAAAAAAGAAAATTTCTAAGGCAAAAGTGTACCCCATTTCCGCCTGAAAACTTTTTTGTTTTTGGGCAGAAAAGGAGTTGCTTTTTGGCTGCTTTTCTGAGGGGGGCACTCCGCCACTCATCCGAGTACGGCAAACGCCCCTCGCATGAAGCATCTATCACGGGGACTGTTCTCCCAAGAGATCGGAAACACCCATCAGCGAAAGACAGCACTCTCGCCTCAGCCAAACCCTAAAAAATCAGAGAGAAGAAGAGAAATAGCCTCCTGTAAAATCAATCGAACCATTCTGAGCATCCCATTTTATACGAGGGAGGAATTGGCGAAAAGCATTGTGTATACAACATTTTATTGTACCTTTGCAGGGCTTAAGGTGCAAGGGGCACCCACACCCGTCTTAGGATGTTTGACAAATGGTCCTATAGCTCAGTTGGTTAGAGCACCTGACTCATAATCAGGGAGTCCTTGGTTCAAGCCCAAGTGGGACCACAAGAGAGGAGGATAAAATCTTCCCTTTACGAGCAAAAACTCTTGCTCGTTCTCTTTTAGAGGCAGAGGCTTTTTTGGAGAAGGTACTTTACCATATCGTCTCAGAGGATTAGAGCGCAATAGTTCTTCTCTTGAGACAAGACGCACGGGGCTGACTGGCTTTGACAGCGTGACGAAGGGGTAAGTAAGCATGTAGTGAGTTGTTGTTCCCTCACTTTAATATCAGACTTCAAAATTTTTAGTTGGCGAAAATAATTACGCTCTCGCTGCCTAACCGAAGAACAGTAAGTTAGCTTCATCCTTGAGCCGATAGGCTCGGACGAGACGTCACCCGAAACTCTTGCTCCGAAGTTACTCGAGTCAGGTGATGCACAAATATCGGGGCTTGGGGCTGCTAGGTCTATGGGGCAGCATTCCAATATTTCATAGGCTAAGGGATGGTTGTTGGTTGCTCTGTCCGCGCAACGATCCCCGACAATTCCAATCAGAGATAAACATGTAGAAAGCGTATTCATTCCACGTTTGGACGAGGGTTCAATCCCCTCCAGCTCCACTTTAATTACCCATCCCTCTAGGAATCCAAGGGAAAAGACATTGGTTTGTAAATTGAGAACTCCTTTGTATTGTGAAGGAGTTTTTCGTTTATTATATAGTGGCCCCCTCCAGCGGCATTGCCCGAGATTGACAAGTCACACCAGAGAATAGAATCCACAATCTAATTATAAAAAGAAAACAATGTTAGGTGCAATTATTGGGGATATTGTTGGCTCCCGCTTCGAATTCGACAATATCTATAAGACAGACTTCGAGTTGTTTACATCGGAATGCGCATTCACAGACGACTCCATTTGCACGATTGCCGTTGCGGATGCTATTATCAGAAACGAAGAAATAGGGAAGGTTTTGCACGAATGGTGCAGGCGTTACCCCTATCCAAAGGGTGGTTACGGAGGCTCCTTTGCCCGTTGGATATATTCAAACTATCCCCAACCCTACGGAAGTTTTGGTAATGGATCTGCCATGCGTGTATCACCTTGTGGATGGCTTCCAACAAGGGAAGATGTTCTGACAAAGGCAAAAATATCTGCCGAGTGCACACACAACCACCCCGAGGGCATAAAGGGAGCTGAATGTGTAGCAGACTGCATCTATCTTATGCGGAGCCAAAAAGACAAAGCACAACTCAGAGAGATGGTACAAGAGCAGTACGGCTACAACCTCAACCTAACATGCGATGGAATCAGACAAACTAGCACATTCGACGAGACGTGCCAAGTGACTGTGCCTCAAGCCATCGTTAGCTTTCTCGAAAGCATGGACTTCGAAAGTGCCGTCCGACTTGCCGTCTCAATCGGCGGAGATAGTGACACAATTGCCGCTATTACAGGGAGCATTGCGGAAGCCTATTACGGCATTCCTCAGCCTATAAAAGAGAAGGTCTGGAGCTATCTCGATGATGATATGAGGAGGGTTATCACACAATTCCAAGAGAAGTACAAGTAAGGGGAAGAGGCTCCACAGGAAAAGAGATGCAAATCCTATGTTGTCAGCATACCAAAGTTTGTAACCCTCCACGTGACACACAAAAGGAGTTTTCGGATTCCACATAAGCAACACTCTAAGAAAGGAGGAGGAGTGATGGCATTGGATACATTCTCTCTTTTACATTCTAGTTCAGGACTTTAGTTGAAGCTAATACCCTACTCACCCCTATATTCCTAGCAATTCGAGAGTCTGAAGGTGTATTTTCCTGGTAGAAAGCATTGCCATTTTACAAGAATGTATTACCTTTGCAAACGATTCGAGGATAAGGGTTTCCTTTACTTGAATGGAGAGATGGCAGAGTGGTCGATTGCGGCGGTCTTGAAAACCGTTGAGCTGAGAGGCTCCGGGGGTTCGAATCCCTCTCTCTCCGCTGGAAGGTTTCAGAAGGTCTTCACAAGGGTCTTCAATTTAGCCTTCAAAAAGCAGATAATCGTTGTAAAATCAAGGTTTTACAACGATTTTTCTTTGTATATAGCCCATCGTCTCGTGCCCCAGATCTACCTTTGATAACTACCCTTCGGTCATATTCTGCTACACATAGTGCTACAAAAAAGACACCCCATTTGAGCCGAGCGCAAAGACACTCAATTGATAGACTTCTCAGAAGCAAGGTAAGTCCTATTCTTTCATTGCAGAAACTATTAGAATGGCGACTAGTACAAGCCTCTTGAGAGAGATTCAAAGAAACGTATTTTCGAAATCATATCTATAAACGACTCTGTACAAGACAATTCTGACCAATGATACAATAAGAGCTCCCATTTCCTCACATCAAGAAAATAAGTACAAACAAACCTAATTCGCAGAGCAATCATTACCAATAAGTATTCTATTTCATATCTTTGTATTACCAAAGTAAGTAAGATGGTTATATATGAAAAGATTATTTTTAATAGGCATAATGGTCCTTTCTGCAGTTGCAGGCTTTGCTCAGAACAATACTAAAATAGACAAGCTGAAGGAACAACAGAAGGTTCTCAAGCTTACAACAGAATTGAACAAACTACAGTTGGAGTACGAAAAGGAGAAAAGCGATGTTATTGAACTTAAAAAGAAAGTCTCTGATATCAACGCAGAAGCTGATATTGCCACCGCTGAATTTAATACGGCAAATGCGTCAAACACAGTAAAGGATGCGGATAGTACTATCAAGAAATTGAAGAAAGTCAAGTCCATCAATAAGAAGTTAGAGAAGAGCCAAAAGACTTTAACCAAGATGGAAAAGAAGATCGCTAAGTTACAAGAAAAAATCGACGAATCGAACAAAAAAATTGAATTCGTGGATAACCAGTAGACTCTATAATATAGCAAGGTGAGAGTATGTATTGATACATGTTCTCACCTGTGTATTCGCGCTCAAAATTAAACTGGACTTCGGCCAAGATGGCGAGTAGTAGGCAAAGAGAATCTCATCACGTTTGCTACATCAGGACCATTCTATGAAATTGAAAAGAGGGAACTGCAGATTCCAGTATCAAGTGCAACGGTATGACAAAAGTAGTGCTAAGACTTCATTCGGTGATTTAAAGTCCAACTTTTTCCTAGGTCTGTTGTTTAGCAGCATCCTGATATTTCGTATTTGTTTCTCATCGATGTCTTTGAAGGAAGTCCCTTTGGGTATGTATTGTCGAATGAGTTTGTTGAGCAATTCAACATGGGGCTTGTCTGTCGAACAATAGGGTTTGGCAAAAAAGACGGGAATACGGAGCGCCCTCTCAATGGATCTAAAAGCCATAAATTCCGATCCGTTATCCGTCGTTATGGAATGCAACAACCCCATCCTCTTGAAGTAAGCCAAACTCCGATTAACGACCCGAGCCAACGACTTGGCATTCTTACCATTAGGCAGCTTTTCAATGATGGCATACCCCGTTTTTCTCTCGGTCAGAGTAAGGATGGCTTCTCGTTGCTGAGCTCCGATGATAAGATCCATTTCGAAATCTCCAAAACGCTCTTTACGGTCGATGCAGTCCGGTCTCTCGTCTATACTTTTACGCCGTCCCCATTTCCCTTTTTTGGGAGAGGCTAAAGGCTTGTGGCGGTATTTTAGATGGTGCCTCGTATGGCGATAGAGGTCTCCTCCGCTCTCTTTGTCCTTATGAAGAAAGGTGTATAGGGTGGTTTTGCCCACAATGGGAATTCCCTCCAAGCGAAAGCGTCCTACAATTTGCTCGGGCGACCATTGTTGCTGCCGGATAATTTGTTCGACTTCATGCCGCATCTTCGAATTGAATTTGCGCGGATAATAGCGCCATTCCTTGCGTTCCGAGGCATATGTCTCCGCCTGCCGACAGGAATATCTTCCGCGAGGGGTTTGATTCCTACGGATCTCTCTAGAGACTGTACTAGTGGCCACTCCAATGGGTTCTGCGATGAAAGAATAGGACTTACCTTGCTTTTGAGAAGTCGATCAATTGTGTATCTTTGCTCTCGGCTCAAGTGGTTGTATTTTTTCATATTCAACGCAAATATAAACTTTTTGAGTTCAACCACCCTGGGGCTAGCCCCAGGGTGGTTTTTGTTTATCTAAGCGTTGCACTTACAACTAGAAAATACAATCTCCAAAAAAAGCAGGGAAAATTTGCGGAAGTAAAATTATTTATGTATATTTGTGGCGAGAGGTCTTAGATTGACAGACTTAGTAAAGCATATAGATTGTAAATGTTTCATCTCAAAGCCATAGTTATAGAAAGGAGGACACGTTGATTATGGAATCTATTTTTTCACTCTTAAAAACACAATGGCTATGAAAAAGAATTACATTTTTTTGACTTTCGTCTTTGTCTTTGCCTGTGTTTTGAATATGCAAGCGCAGAGTTTTGAAACGGATATCACGAAGGTTTTGTCTCAGGATGAAACTGTCTTATCATTCAACAAAAATGAGGCAAGGAACATTTCCGGCATCCTCGCAAGTGGAAATATAAAGTTTACCTCCTCCAATGGATATGTTAGGATATTGGTGGCAGATCAGTACGGGTATGAGAAACTCGTCTATGAATCGTTTCCCCTCCTTGCCTTCAAAGAAGGTAAGGACAGTTTTGAACTTATGGGGTTTGAAACAGGGGAAATAAAGGATTTTGTTCCTGAGAAAGTCCATATTCTCATTTCTGATGCTATAGTGGAGCATCTTAAAATCACCGTTTCAGGCATCTCGGTCCCTCAACAGGCACCTGCTGCATCCCTTCAGGCTCGTACAAGGACTGTCCCCTTGCCACCTACTTTCATTGATGAAGACACTCGAATTAAGTTTTTGATCTATCGGCTCAATTTGAAACTAGAGGCATCTGGTGCACTGTGGAGGGCAGGCGACACGCCGTTCGGGCGGCTTTCATACGAAGAGAAGAAAGCGATGTATGGAGGAGTGGTTCCCAATTTCAAGGGGGCGGAATACTATATCGGCGGTATCCTTGATATTGATGCTCCGAATGTCAATTCTAAAAAATCCTCTTATGTTCCTGATTTCGACTGGAGGACACGACACAATGCTACCGTCAAGGGCTCTCCCTATTTCCAGAATGAGATTACAGGATGGATTACTCCGGTAAAAGATCAAAAGAGCTGTGGTTCATGCTGGGCTTTCTCTGCCATAGGAGCTATGGAAGCCGTTGCAAAACTCTACAAGAATACGGCCTGCAATTTTGACCTTTCCGAACAAGAATTGGTGTCTTGTTCCAACGCGGGAAGTTGCAACGGAGGATGGCCGTCTTCTGCATTGGACTACCCCAGCCGCAAGTGGATTCAGGATGAGATGTCGTTCCCATACAAAGCGCAGGATCGTCCCTGTTCCGAAAAAGGTAAACCTCTGTATACGATAAAAAATGCGGGGAAAGAATTGTTCAGCCCTATCAAAGGCAATGATTTCGCCTCAATTGAAAAATTGAAATCCATGCTGATTAAGAGCCCACTTGCCGGATGTATCAGTTCTTGGTCTCATGCCATGACTTTGGTAGGTTACAAGACGATAAAGGCGGGAGACGTTGTTTATGAGCACTATAACACACGGATTGTGGTTAAACCCGGCGACCCTCACATAGGTCAGACAGTTTGGATTTTCAAAAACAGTTGGGGAGAGAACTGGGGAGACCATGGGTTCTTGTATGCTTTTGTGAATATCAACAATATGGCTTCTTCTGCGGTTCCCACACTTCCCTTTGAGTACAAGTATAATTGGTCCAACAAGAATCATCTTATCTTTCGTCAGTTGGTTTCGGCAATTTCCGAACCAGCATCGGCCTATGATAAGGATAACGACGGATACTATTGGTGGGGAATCGGACCGCGCCCCAAAAACCTCCCAGCAAGTGCTAAATTGGAGGAGGACAGCGACGACAGTGATGCTTCCATTGGTCCAATGGGTCAGTATGGCTTCCCCACACTTTTGAAAGATTACGACCTATACATCAAGGACAATACTGAAGATATGGGTTTTGAGCCTAATACGACTATTAAGGAAAAAAATTTTTGGAGCGCACCTCAGGTTTGGGTCAGACATCAAAAAGATGGCATACAAGAGCATCAAAACCCGTTGGGAGGAAAGAAAAATTACATTTATGTAAGAGTTTGGAACAGGGGACAGAAGAAATCTCCCGAATCAAGAGTAGCTGCTTTTTGGGCAAAAGCTGGGACGAACCTGCAATGGCCCGAGGCTTGGACTGGTCAAATGACGGTAGAGAATATACCTGTAGGAGGTACCGTTCCCAACCTAGGCATTGTGCCTCCTTTGAGTCCGGGAGAGTTTGCTGATGTTTCAATAGAATGGCCTACACCAAATCCAGAACAATTTTCAATCATCACCAATGCTGCTGTCGGAGGAGACAATCTTTGGCATTTCTGCCTTTTGCTGAAAATTGCCGACAAGAATGACGGTCTCACATACCCCAATCTCTCCGACATTTACAGTCATGTTTCATATAACAACAATGTTGTGCAAAAAAATGTGACGATAGTAGAGGTTGGCTCCGGTTCCGCCTATGAAGGAGCAGTCTCGGTCATAAATAATTTCACAAACAAGGAGGCTTACAGTCTTGACATGATAGAGTTGCCGAATGCAGTCAACGGAAGTTCAAACACCCTCTTTGACAATGCTAGAGTACTGCTTCGTATGGCTCCCAAAATCCTCTCTGCTTGGAATGAAGGAGGTAAAAAGGGTGTGAATATAAAATCCACAGGCAGTCCTTACATACAAGAGATCGTTTCTCAAAACGGTTCACTGAACAATATTATGCTCAAACCCAAAGATATCGGGCTCGTCAAACTGAGTGTAAACTTCAAGACGGTTCTTCCTCCCGGAAGCAATCCTGAGAAGTATACCATACTCCTCCGCCAGAAAGATGAAAAAGGAAAAGTCGTTGGAGGAGAGACTTTCGAAATCATACGCAAGCCGAGACCAGTGATATATCCACAGATTATCAGGGGTGAGAATGGAGGAAAGGTCATACTTTCCGTAACGGGGGTGGACGAGGAGGCCACTTACCAATGGTTTGACTCCAATGGAAAAATGATTGCCGAAGGGGCGGAAATGACCTGCGCTCCCACTCGAGATGAGACCTATAGGGTTGAAGTGACGGCAAAGAAAGATGGCTATCTCACTTCCTCTGAACTTCTCGTGAAAGCAGGAAAAGGAAAAATGAAGGTTTCTCCTATTCCCGTCAAATCAGAATTGACAGTTTCGTATGACCTTCCGAATGGACAATACGAACTGTGCATTACCGGTGCCCAAAATTGGTTAAATTACGGGAAGTACAGCATTGACAGTACGAAGAAAGAAGTGCGAATCAATGTTTCCCACCTGCCACAGGGTATCTATATTGCCACAATTACCGAACGAAATGGCCAGATTAAAGAATCTGTAAAGTTTATAAAGGAATAATTTCTACTGGAGGAGAGAGGTGCTTTATGGCACTTTCTCTCCTCTTTTTATATTAATCATAAATTCAATAAATCATGA
>FLSH01460265.1_pt1 | contig 75887 bp, 62 predicted proteins | sample 1550441 | NCBI WGS metagenome assembly FLSH01 (sample SAMEA4031756, study PRJEB14383) | metagenome | biome: human; feature: oral; material: saliva | place: Philippines | collected 2014 | reverse complement strand
ACAGAGCAAGACTGGGATGAGGCTATTGACTACGTAGCAACCAATCTTAAGTCACATGGCTATGATATGCTTGTTACCGATGGTTTCGCTTCAATGAGTGGTGACGATGGCTACATGACACGTTATAGCCGCACTGCAAAAGATGAGAGTTCTCCAGAAGTTCCTTTGACAACTATTGTTGCTAAGTTGAAGGCGAAGGGCTTGAAACTTGGTGTTTACGATAGCCCATTCTGGTATCATTATACCAATCCTAATGCCGTTATCCCAGGAACTGATGGTATCAAGGTGAGCAGTCTGGCTTACGATCCAGCAAAAGATAAAGACATTAAGCATCCTGGTTCAAAGGATCAGTTTGGTTGGGTAGTAACAGATCACCCTGGTGCAGAGCAGTATTTTGAAGGATTCTTCAAGCACTATTCTGATTTAGGCGTAAAGTTCGTACGTATGGACTTCCTCTCTTGGTATGAAGATGGTATGAACTATACTGACGTTATCGATAAGGGTTATGGCCGTGAGCGTTATGTAAAGGGTATGCAGTGGATTAACAAGTATGCGCAGAAGTATGGCGTATATGTTTCACTTGTAATGCCTCACTTGCGTAATAATGCTCTCATCGAGAGATATGCTGGTAATATGGTACGTATTGATGCCGATGCTCTTGAGGGTTCTTGGTATCGTTTCTCTGATAACAACCGTGGTAGCCTTCGTGGTGGATGGCCAAACTCAGAGAATGCCTTTGATGGTTTCATCAATTGGTCAAAGATTTCTGGTCGTAAGAAGATTCGTCTTGATGGCGACTTCATTCGTATCGGAAGCTATGCTGATGATAATGAGAAGATGTCTGTAATCTCTCTTCCTTTGATGGCAGGTGGACCAATCTCTATCACAGATATGCCAACTGGCAACGACTTGAAGTTCTTCCAGAACGACGAGATGCTTGCTTTGCATAAGGATGGTTTCGTTGGTCAGCCATTGGAGCGTAACCTCTGGAACACAGATGGTGAGATATGGTACGGTCAGATGAAGGATGGCTCTTGGGTTATCGGTCTCTTCAACCGTGATCAGGCAGCTGCAACTCGTTCTATCGACTTGACAAAGGTTGGTATTACTGGTACTTGGTCTGCACGTGATCTTTGGAAGCATGCTGATGAAGGTACTGTAAGCGATAAGATTGAGGCAGTCATCCCTGCACATGGCTGTAAGATTATTAAGCTGACAAAATAAAGACCTTACTTGCTGATTACTTAAATCAGTAGAAGATTATAAACAATCGGACCAAACGGTTTCTTCCGTTTGGCCCGATTTCGTTATAGGGCTTATTAGGCTTATTGGGCTAATAAGGCTAATAAGTCTAATTATTTCTATTAGCCTAATAAGCCAAATTAGGCTAATTAGTCCAATTAGTCCAATTAGGCTAATAAGCCCAATAATCTCAATAGGGCTAATAAGCCTATTGTTTTGTCGTAATTTTTCACATATTGATTTTTAATAGCTGCTCTTTTGGCTTCGAAAAGACGCCCAATTGGCTTGCAAAAGGTGCCCTTTTGAGGTCTTACTAACGCCCTTTTGAAGTCCAATTAAGCACCTTTTACTTCCTGATTTTATAAGTGTTTGATTACTTGTTAGTTATAAGCAACTTGTTAAGAGTCTTTATTATACCTATATTTAACAAACAAATACCCTTGAGTTGTAAATATTTTTCGCTCAAACCGCTTGCTTATTTTTGCTGTTTAAGATTACAGTATTTATGATAACAGTTCTTCTAACGAATACTTTTGGGTCATTATATTAGTTTAATGAATAGAAGAAAAGCTTACTCAAATTCTATAGCTCCATCTTTATTTACTTTTAGACGGGATTTTCTTTCTTGTGTAGTTGCTTGCTTCTTTGTTTGTTGAGTAGGCAATGTATTATTACTTACAGTAGTCTTAGTGCTATTTGAAGAAGAAGAATGGGTAGAACGCGCAATAGCAGTTCTCTTCTGCGATTTGGTCTTAGATTTGTTTGGTGTTGCTGATGCTTTCTTAAATGGTACAAAACGAGAAATCATAGGGTCTTCATAATCACTATCATAACTTCTATATTTATAGATGACCCCATTGTTTGTAATAGTAGTATCAGCCATACATATACCATGACTGTATCTCGCACGTCGTATGATATTCTTACCATTCTTATCATATTCGTATGTCATTCCATCCAATTTACCGTCATGATAGAATTGAGTAAAGTAAATGGTGGGTGTTTCGTCCGCACTTTGGATAGGGTGGTACATTGTTGATTTTCCTTCAAATCTACCGCCATCATAGTTAATGATAGCCTCAATCTTACCAAATTTATTGTAATACTTAATCGTTCCATGTAGATTTCCTTCTTGATAGTTTAACTCAGAATAAAGCGTTCCATCTTGTGTATAATTGATGCAAGGGCCTTCTCGATATCCCCAAATCTTGTTCCTATAATAGATTTTTTTTATCTGTCCATTGTCATATTTTTCAACGTACTTCTCTGTTTGTGCATTTGTTTGAAGTGAGAAAAAGCATAACAATAACATGATTATATATTTCGTTCTCATATCTTATTTTCTTCTTAAAAATTGTATGTTTGATGTATACATTTCTTTTTCTTAAATGCCTTAATAGGTATTTATAATGGGAAAAGATCTTTTGCATCCTACGAGATGAGGAAGTATGATAGACTTTAGAAAGTTATGCTCCACAGTTGTTGTCTTCTACTTTGCGGGAATTTTGTGAGTTCCGGGCAGTGTGAAGTGACAAGTCAGTTTACCATTGTTTATGTTTAAGCTATAAACTTTATATTGTGTTGGGTTATCGGGGTATCTTACTTCACCTTCGAACCATATCTGCCCATTGCTGCGTGTACAAAAATCCACATCGTATATTGGTTCTTCTGAAGCTTGTGTCCATAAGATATTGCCCTTGGTTGACCTCAACTGAAATACAGGCATGGACGTTTCTGATAAGTTGGGGTTATAGGATATTAATATGTAGTTAGCATCTTGGTAGATAATTTTAGCGTTAAAGGCTGTAAACCAGTCAGTAATAGGTCTGTCACTAACGAGTCGCCCATCATTTACCCAAAATGTGTTGGTTACATCGTCGAAGTTATATCTATTCTGAGGGTCTCCAAGGTGGTATTTAAAGTGAATTTTCAAAAGGCGGTATTTGCCACCTTTGTTAGTTGAAGAACTGGCATTTTTCTTCTCAAAACAATAGTAAATGCTGTCTCTCAATTCACCGTTAAGTTCTGAAGGTGGTAAATCCTTTGCAAAATTAAAGGCGTCTTCTGTATATAGTCTATCTGTTCCTGGAAAATAGTAATACATTTCAGCCAGATTGTTGACGATCTTAATGCCCTCCCCATATTGGTTATAAAGTAGCTGAGCATTGGAAATACCAGTGCTCATAGCATTTTTATTTTTGAAGAGTGACTTTGAAACATCCCTCATCGTGAGCTGTTCTGGGTCTATTTCAAAGATGTTACGTTCTGAATTTATTAAGAACCAGCGATGTGCCTGATTGAAGTATCTTATATTATCATTGTATAAGGATATGTTGTAGCTGTTTTTCGCCTTTTCGGAGACTAATAACTGTTCAGCAAGAGTTTTTCCTGTTTTTATATCTCGGAATCCATAATAGACACCGTCAACATGTTTTGTATCATTATCTCTGTCACTTGAGAAGTCTCTATTGACAATATAAAAGAGACAAGGATTGCCCTTATGGCTCATTGTGACAGCCATATAGATATCGTCATTAACGTCAATAGAGTCTTTTTGGAATAGTTTTGAAGAAGTTTTTTCTGTTGATGAAAAGATAATGGGTAATAAAATGAAGGCGCAGCCTATAGCTATAGCTATAAAAAAATAGATTCCTAATTTCTTACCTATCTCTGTAGTGTCATTAGATGTGGGTATATAGTCGAAGTGATGGTTGACATTGATGTTGATATCATCGTCGTCTATATAGAATTCTGTTCCACAGCTTTGACAAAGATAGCACTTATCATCTTTCTGAGTGTGCTTCTCGCTACCGCAGTTCGGACATTTTATAGGTTTTATTCTTGTTCCCATTTGATATTTTGCGGGGGTTATTATTTCTTTTTATAGTATAGTGATAGAAAGACAAGTATGACTTGGATGGCTGTCAAAACAACAAACATGATTACCCACCAGTTGTCCGTCAGGCGTCCAGGAGCTATCAATCCGCTGAAGTACTCTATGAGACCAATGAGAGCGAAGATAAATCCTAAACTCAGTCTGTGTGTGCTTTCTGCGCGGAACAGGAAGAGTATGACCGTCAGGAGCGTGTTGACAAGGATAGCAATGCTGGTGAACAGCATGTTTGCCAATGGATATGAAGACAGCAAAAGCCCTACTATGATATTTACGATGAGTATGGTTAATGCTGGAATAATTACCTTTTTCATAATTTGGATAGTATTTCGTTCTTTTTCTTTTCGTATTCTTCTTCAGTGATGAGTTGCTCGTTAAAGAGGACTTTTAGTTTTCTAAGTCGGTCTGTTATTTCGCTCTCTCTGCTGTTCTCTTTACCTTGTGTCTTGAAGATATCCTGTGCCAACTGTAGTCCTGCACCCATTTGTAGTCCTGCACCAGCAAGTCCTCCTTCGTTGCGTGCAGCATCACGAAGTGCTTCAAGTTTCTGCATACTAACATAATCAAGGTCGACTTCTGCAGCTGCTTGCTTCTCTGTGGTCATGTTAGCTATTCTGCCAATACGCTCCAAAGTTTCTTCATCGAAGGTAACTGAATTGATTCGGAAGTCAGTAAGTTTCAAACCTAAGCGTTCGAGTTCCTCTGCAGTCTTGTTTTTCAAGTCCTCTGACATCTCCATAAGATGTGTGTCAACTTCTCGATAGGTATAAGCCTTCTCTGCAAGGAAAGTGGTCAGTGGTGTCATGATGCGTGAAGATACAAGCTCTTGTACGTCTTGACTATAATAGTCGCTGATAGGTCCAAGTAATGTTACGAACATCTTCTCTGGGTCGGAAATAACAATAGAGAAGTTACCACAGGCACCAAGGGTTATAGGGAGCTTATATTCTGGCTCAAAGTATTTGACAGGTGAAGGTGTTCCCCATAAAATGTTAACCATTTCAGCAGTGCGAAAGAAATAGAAACGCATCTTATGTTCACTCTCTGTTTGCTGTGCAAGGTTGAGTAGTGATGTGATAAAGGGATGATTTGAGGTTTCCATTTCATAGATGTTTGGTTCAGTAAGGACCCCTTTTACCTTTCCGTCATATACGATGATACAACCTTGTCCTGGAGCTACAATAAGTTTACTTGCATTCTTTATTTCATCTGTAGTGGTTTCCAATTGATGAAATAATAGGTTAGTTTTCTGCTCTTTCCATTCTATGACGGTTCTCAGTTGGCGTTTGAAAATATCTTTTAATCCCATAGCTTTATTGTTTCTTTTTCAAATTCGTTTAATAATTGCTGAACAATTAGTTGTGGTGTCTACCTTTATTTTAATATGCAAATGTACTGATTTGTATTGGAAAGAGCAAAAAATAGTAGAAAAAGGTGAGTCTAATTCTATCTCAAAAAGTTCAGTAAGTTCTTGTTTTTTGTTTGAAAGCAAGATTTATCGCATGGCGGTTTGCTTGTTTTCATTTTGTACTTAGTTGTATAAAACAAAGTAGCCGCATTACCAGTGGGGCAATGCGGCTGCGACCTAAGTTTCAATAAAATAATTCAGAGAGTATCTTATAGTTTGACGCTGAGACCTACATACCATGTTGCGCCGTATACTGGAGCATACATGAAGGCTGCGTCGTCTGTGTGTTTCTCGTCCTGAATGTAGCTGAAGATGTTCTTAGCACCTGCATAAACAGTACATGTACCGAAACGCTTTGCAGCACGGCAGTTGAAAATCATGAAGGTGTTTGTCTTCTTAATCTTTGATGTTGCACCATCGTCCTCAGAGTTGTAGTCGATGAACATTCTTCCCTGTAATGAGCTTGTGAGAGAGAAAGTCCAAGTGCCAGGGGTATAATCGAGGTCGATATCGCCAGTCATTGCTGGGAAACGAGAGATGTTACGACTGTCTTTAGCATACTGCAGACGCTGTGGGAACTCTTTTACAGTCTCATCGTTAGGGTCTGACCAGTCTGCACGCTCGTGCTTAAACTTACCTTGATTGAAGGTCCAGTTAATACCAGCATTGAAATTGCGGAAGAGGTTTGCCTTTGCACCTAATTCTACACCCTGTACGTAGGCATCGTCAACATTCTCCCACTGGTAAGAATAACCGAACTTCTTAACCTCATCGTCTGCAGGAGAGAACTGAATCTTATCCTTCAAGTTGGTGCGGAAGATGTTGATGCTGAACTGATACTTCTTTGCATAATAGTCTGCTGAGAGGTTGTAGCTGATAGCACGCTCACCCTTGAGGTTAGATGACTTCCATACACGTGGCGAACCACTACAGAGGTGGAGGTCCTCAGAGAATCCGTAAGGAGCACGGAAACCTGTACCTACATTAGCACGAAGAACGAGTGAAGGAGTCAGTTCATATTTGATAGCAATACGAGGATTGACGGTTGTCTTACTAAACTTAGTAGTTGGGAAGGCGCTATCAGAAACCTTTACGCTGGTAGCATACTCCTCACCAGAGCTATGAGAGTCGACACGGATACCTGGTACAACGGTCAACTTTGGTGTCACGTTCCACTCATCCTGTACGAAGAAGCCAAGTTCGTTAGCATGCTTCTTGCCAATAGAAGTGTAAGGAACGCCATAGTATGGACTTGTCTTCTCGTCCTCAGCAGAGATGACATAGAGTCCAGTCTCACGCAAACGAGTGAAATAACCCTGTACACCACCAAGCAATGTATGGTTGCCAAGGATAGAAGTGAAGGTGAGCGATGGTGTCACCGTATTCTCCTTAGCAATGTATGGACGCATCATAGAAACGTCAGGTTCTGCACCATCCTCGTCAGGATGTGCTGGATCCTTGTGAGAATCCATGTAGTCATGAAGGAAGGTATCGTTTGTTGCCTGACGCTTATGATATACATACGCTGTCGTAAGGTTCAGTTCAGAGTGCTTACCGATAGGCAAGGTGTAAGCAAGGTCAGCTGAAAGACGGTTGGTACGGATGTCTTCTGTACCGTCAGTGTATGGGTTCATATATTGATCATTCGTCATGACACCACCGAAACGGTGCTCATCAATCGCCTTACCACGCAGTACGAGCTTATCGTTCTTAGTAAAAGGCTGATAGAAGTAAAGGCTGAAACCAAGGTTATTCATCGTCTCATCTACGCGGTCAGAGATACCATCCTTGTTCTTTACTTCCTTACGTGTCAGACCATTCTGTGTGCGGTCGATAGCATCCATCTGTGTACGCTGTGCGAATACACTCAGACCGATGTTGTTATAACGCATAGATCCAGAACCCTTATAGCTCTTGAAGCCAAAGTTTCCGAACTGAATATCACCATTAACAGATGGCTCAAAGGTTGGTTCCTTTGAGATAATGTTGATAGCACCAGCAACGGCACTACTTCCATACAGGGCTGAACCGGCACCCTTAACTACCTCAAGACGGTCGATGTCATTGGTACCAATCTGCTGCAAACCGTAAACACCGGCAAGACCAGAGTAGATTGGCTCACCATCAATGAGTACCTGTGTGTGCTCAGCACCCAATCCTTGCATACGAACCTCAGAGAAATTACAGAACTGGCACTGCTGTTCTACGCGGATGCCTGGTACACCTTCAAGTGCTTCGTATAGGTTCTGCGCATTCTTCTTTGTGATAGCTTGTGATGTCAAAACCTCCGTACGGATAGGCACATCCTTTACGAAGTGACTGGTGCGAGTACCTGTTACAACGACCTGGCTCAACTCCAAAGGGTCTTTCTCCAGTTCAAAGTAGACCTCAGTACCTTTATTATTAACCATGTCTACCTCTTTTTCCTGTTGCTGATAACCATCCAGTGTGGCAATGATAACCTGCTTACCCAGTGGAAGATTACTCAGTTTGAAATGTCCTGTAGCATCGCACTGAGTCTTGAGGTTGGTACCTTTTACTCTAATTACAGCATGCGGAAGATGCTTCCCACCTTCTTTAGTTTTTACATCACCGAAGAGCATTGCATCGGTATTTTGTGCCATGGCCATTATAGAACAAAACATGGCCGTTAAGATTAGTAAATACTTTTTCATTAGTAATTATTTGGTTTGTAAATAACATCGCAAAGTTATGCGATTATTATTAATGTGTCAATACCTAATAGTAGGTAGTTTGACTACTATAAGACTAATGAAACTAATGGAGATGATGAGCCTGATAAAAGTCAGAAGGGTAGTTTTTCTTGTCAATTTAGGAATAACTCTTGGTGAATTCAATATTTTCAATTTACTTTGTAGGCAAATAATAATCCGAAGCTATTGAAGACAATCCTCACAATAACAGGTTCAGATAGCACTGGTGGGTCTGGTGTACAAGCTGATATCAGGACGATAGCGGCCTTAGGGGGCTATGCCGTGTCGGCTGTTACATCTGTCACGGTGCAGAACACCTTAGGTATTCAGGCCTTCTACGACCTCCCTGCGGAGATTGTAAGGGGTCAGATCGAGGCTATTATCAATGATATGCAACCCGACACAGTAAAGGTTGGAATGATAAGAACTACTGAGACGTTAGCTGTTGTGGTAGATGTACTGTTGAAGTATCGTCCTCATCATATTATCTACGACCCTATTGTCACAGCGAGTAATGGCGACCGACTGTTGTCAGATGATGTGATAACGCAGATACGTTGCCGCCTACTACCTTTGTGTTCGCTTGTCATCCTGCGGGAGGGGGAGACGGAGAAAATCTTTAACAGTCCTTCGTTGAAGGGAAAGAAAGAGACAGATGTTTGCACCTACGTGCTCGACGACCCTTTACAACACGGTCTTGCCAATAGTTTCTCGTCGTCTCTTGCTGTCTATCTAAGCCAAGACGAGCCGATGGAGCAAGCTATAAAGCATGCACGAGAATATGTCCGCACACTTATAACAAGAAAGAGTGACATCAGTGGACGCAGTAGTCAGCTGTATTACGAATTCTTAGAAGCGGTGCAATTACACTATCGTACGAATCGTGATGTAGCTTTCTATGCTGATTGTCTGAATGTTTCTCCACGTTATCTATCGCAGGTAGCACATCGGATATCGGGTAAGTCGCCTAAAAATATTATCGATCATACACTTGCAGACGCACTTGCTTGTCAGCTTCGGACGACACAAAAGACGATTCAAGAGATAGCTTACGAGCATGGATTTGCCTCACAAGCACAGTTCTCTAAGTTCTTTAAGAAGCTGATGGGGCATAGTCCGAGTGAATGGAGACGGACGTAGGAGGGGGACCTCCCCCAGCCCCTCCGAAGGAGGGGAGAGCCTAACGGGATATAGTAGGGGCAGGTCTATAATTTCCCAACCTATTTCTCTTAAGTAGGGGAGAGCCTAACGGGATATAGTAGGTGATAGATATAGAATTACCTAGCCAGTTTCTCTTAAGTAGGGGAGAGCCTAACGGGATATAGTAGGGGATAGATATCGAACTCCCCAACCTATTTCTCTTAAGTAGGGGAGAGTCTAACGGGATATAGTAGGGGCAACTCTATAATTACCTTACCTTATTATATTAAGGAGGGAAGGGCTTTATCAAAGTGAGGAGAGCCTAACGAGGCAGAGTTGAGGACAGTATGAAGGCTTTTGAAGCAGGTAAATGCGAGCATTGTCCTTACGATTCTCTGCTCGTTCCAAAGTGAATTTCTATTATTAACTAATACATGTATTTCCTCATGCACATTCATTTATGAGTGTAGCAAGGTAGGAGAACTAAAAAATTAAACTATTATGGCGAATAGACAAGAACTAAACCGCAACCTTGCCCAGATGTTGAAGGGCGGTGTAATCATGGACGTAACCACACCAGAGCAGGCTCGTATCGCTGAGGCTGCAGGTGCTTGTGCGGTAATGGCCTTAGAGCGTATCCCTGCTGATATACGTGCTGCTGGCGGTGTGTCACGTATGAGTGACCCTAAGATGATCAAAGGTATTCAAGAGGCGGTGACTATCCCTGTGATGGCAAAGTGCCGTATTGGTCATATTGCTGAGGCTCAGATTCTACAGGCAATAGAGATTGACTACATTGATGAGAGTGAGGTTCTCTCTCCTGCGGATAATATCTATCATATCGACAAGACCCAGTTTGAGGTGCCATTCGTCTGTGGTGCGCGTAACCTAAGCGAGGCATTGCGCCGTATTGCAGAGGGTGCAACGATGATCCGTACCAAGGGCGAGCCTGGTACTGGCGATGTTGTACAGGCTGTTAGTCACATGCGTCTGATGCAGAGTCAGATTCGCGAGCTCGTTGGAAAGCGTGAGGACGAACTCTTTGAGGCTGCTAAGCAGTTGCAAGCACCTTACGACCTCGTGAAGTATGTACATGATAATGGTAAGCTTCCTGTGGTTAACTTTGCTGCAGGTGGCGTGGCTACTCCTGCTGATGCGGCGTTAATGATGCAGTTAGGAGCCGAGGGTGTGTTCGTTGGGTCTGGTATCTTTAAGAGTGGCGACCCTGCTAAGCGTGCAGCAGCCATCGTGAAGGCGGTTACAAACTATAATGACCCTAAGGAATTGGCAGCATTGTCAGAAGACTTAGGTGAGGCTATGGTTGGTATCAACGAGCATGAAATTGAAGTGCTCATGGCTGAGCGTGGACAATGAGAATAGCTGTTCTTGCCCTGCAGGGAGCATTCTTAGAGCATGAAATGATGCTCCGTAAACTGGGGATTGATTGCTTTGAGGTGCGCCGATTGGAGGATTGGCAGCAGGAGAAAGATGGGTTGATAATCCCAGGGGGCGAGAGTACCACCCAAGGTAAACTCCTTCGCGACCTTGGTTTGCTTACTCCTATTCGTGAAGCGATTGAGGAAGGACTACCTGTCTTTGGTACTTGTGCGGGGTTGATACTCCTTGCTCGTGAGGTAGAGGGGAACAGTCCGTCTGCTCCTGTCCCTCCTCGCTTGGCTACAATGCACACGACAGCTGCCCGTAATGCTTACGGTAGGCAGTTAGGAAGTTTCCATACGGAGGCTTGCTTTAAGGGGATTGAGGGCGACATACCAATGACCTTCATTCGTGCACCTTATATTAAGGAGGCAAGTGAAGAGGTGGAAGTACTCTCAGAGGTCGATGGTCATATAGTTGCCGCTCGTCAAGGAAGCCAACTTGTTACTGCTTTTCATCCCGAGTTAGACGATGACATGCGTGTGCATGAATACTTCTTGGAGATGGTGAAGAGTAGATAATCCTTAGTTCCAAAGTGTTTCTTTGGAATGAAAAAGGGACATAGGTTAGATGTGTATAGGCTGTTATGGATGCTCATGAGTGTCTGTAATGGTCTATATCTGTATCTGTAAGTTGCTTTAATGTACCTCTTCTTATTGTTTGATTTGCGTTTAATAGTGATAGAGTCTATCATGTACACTATAGGTTTGTGGGATACCCACTATGATATAATAAGGTGAGGAAAGTTTATGATGGGTGTCATGATAATGGATGAAATTTCTTTTGGGGATGGTGTGATGCGTGAACTTATCCCTACAAGAATACTAATAGAGAGAGAAAGAATACTAACCATACGTATAGGAATTGTTGATATTTTTCGTTAATCATTCTCCCTTTCATTCGAGAAGAGGCTGATGTTGAAGTAAGAAGAGACTCTTCTACATTCAAGAACATGCCCTTCTTGGGTGTTGAAGACGCCCTTCTTGAAGCAAGAAAGGCGTCTTCTTAAACGCAGTTTGTAACCTGTTGATTTCTTGTTGGTTATAAAGTCGATAGTAGGGAATGTTATGCACTTGTTGAGGGGTTGTTTGGCTTGCTCTTGTGTAAAGATGTTTTACGCTCTTGTAGTGGTCTTCGAAGGGTGAACTGCTTATCGAGGTAGTTCATATAAAAAGACTATCAAATTTGATAGGGCATGTACGTTCGGCAAGAGACGCAGGCGTTAAGGCTATAAGAAATATTCGAAAGCATAATGGGAAAGACGGGTGAAACGAGTAAGATATAAAGGAGTAAGGGTTGTGAAGATTGTTTTTCGGACAGCATAAAACAGTAGGGTAGAGTCGTGTTTATTGTTAGAAAGGTTGTAGTACGAGACTTATAGGCATAAAAAAAGGACTACCGCTGTAGTCCAACCTTTGTTAACCTTAAATCTAATACTATGAAAAACACGATGCAAAGATATGGAGTTTATTTCATATTTGCAACTTTTTCAATAGTTATTTTGGTTTTATGCGTTATTATTGATTTATATCAAGTAAATAATATAACAATGTGATAGTTTGTAATCAATAAGCTTCAAAAAGCGTAGTAGGCCTTTTAATGCCTCAAGAACAGTTTCTCAGACAATTCAGCGACTACTTTTTCCTGTTGAAAGCTATCGTACCGACGTAGGATGCGTCTATCGCTTTTTAGGTCCACAGTTATCTTGTATGCGCTCATAGAACTGTCCGAGGATATTGAGCATATCGTCGGGCAAGTAGCTGATAGCCTTTTCTATCATCCATTCAGGCACAGGATAATAGGCTTCAGCAACCGAACCAGCGATGCAAGCCTTCGTGTCGGTATCGCCATCACACAGTACTGCAAGGCGGATAGTATCCTCAAAACTATTAGCATCCATGAAGCAGCGCAGTGCCATCGGTACTGTTTCTTGGCAAGTACCATCGAAGTGTCCCTCAGAGCCAATCTTCTTTATGTCGCGCATAGGAGGCAATTCGTATCCAAAGAATTTCTCAACTTTGCGCTCGACATCCGACTTAGAGAAACGCATCAGTCGTAGCCAGCAGATGGTTTCAGCAATACATTGTGCACCCTTGATGCCTTCTGGGTGGTTATGACTTACCATTGCGCTTTTCTTAGCCTCCTCAATCACATCCCCCCACTCGTCGAATAGCCAGCCAATAGGGCTGACGCGCATGGCAGAACCATTGCCAAATGAGTTCATTGGCACAGGGTTGTCTGCGTTAATCCATTGATAGAATCGATTGCCATAGCCGCCCATTGGGTCTGGATAACGCCGACACCAGTCGAGCAGACTCTCCTGATAGTCACGTTCGTTCAGCACCGCATCGGCAATAGCCATGGTGCATATCGTATCATCAGTGTAAGCACAATCGGGGGTGAAAAGCTCAAAGCCTTTCTGTGGGACCGCTCCGAACTCGAAGCGTGAGCCTACAATATCTCCTATAATAGCACCAATCATAAAGTTTCGTATTTAATCTCTCTATAGTGTGAGAGGGGATTGAAAAACACTATGGGGTATATGTTTCCTGTTAGGTTGTTAGTAGTAAATCCGTATAAAAAAGGATAGTCAGCCCCTTGTCTCTTGTCGATAAGAGAAGAAAAGCAGCTGTTTGTACTCCGACCGGGAATCGAACCCGGATCAAAGGTTTAGGAAACCTACGTTCTATCCATTGAACTATCAGAGCGAGCCTGTCGAGTATTACTATGCTTCTGTTAGGAGGCTGTGGAATAACTCTCGGTTGCAAAGATAGGAAAAAAAAGTTATATATAAGGTGAAATGATAGTTTTTTTACCTTTCTATGGTTGTCCTACCTTATTAATAAGCCATAAGAAGGGCTGTATCAAGTGTGTTCATACAAGTTGATACAGCCCAATGTGTGATAGAATTATCTATAATCCCTTCTCGATATTATGCTCCGTGAAAGAGATATTCCTGCTGTATGTCTTGCGTCATCAGCGTGAAGAGTCGTTCTTGCAGGCGGTCGGCAAGGTCGAGTGCACTGTTAAGAACCTTGTCAGAGAACGCCTGTAACAGGTCTTGTGCATGGAGAGGTTGCGTCTTATAGATGCGCAGATATTCCTCTTCCATCTCACGTTGGCGCTGGTCGGTCTCAGCTTCAAACTTTGCATACGCCTCTTTGATGATAGGAGCATACTTGTTGTAGTTGGTCATACCCAATACCATTATCTTGCGGAACTTCCAATAAGCTGAGTCAGCACTTGACTCTCCATTACCCTTTGTATAGGCTTCAGGATAAGAAGTGATACCCTGATAGAGTGGAAGGAACACACCGAGGTCGGCCATACCCATAGCAACATAGTTGATACAACCGATAGCCTGTGGCAGTTCTGGGCGTACCTGTAGGAGGTGAGTCTGGGTAGTACGGAAGATAGAGACAGGACGATAAGGTTCCTTTGGATTACTATTAAGATATGGATCGTGCTCTGTATTGTCGTAGTGGAAGCGGAATGCCGTGCGAAGCTCGGTCAGTGTGACCTTATGAGCAGCCTTAGCAAAGACAGGGAAGGTGTTCTTTGTTACGTCATTCTTAATCTCTGGAGAGAATAACTGCTGTAGACCCCATACACGTGGGTAGTTATATGTAGTGTCAAGGACGACATCACGTGCATAGGCAACGTGGAAGTCGAATGCACCCTGTGCTGGGTTATAGAGTCCATGCTTCTCAGCAAATTCAATCAAGTCGGCTGATGCGAGGTAATTCTCCTTATCATTTGGGTCGTAAGTACGGAAGCGACTCTGGTTGCCAGTGACGAAATATTGGTCTTTTGGCATACGACAAGCCAACCAACGATGGCCGCAAGCAGTCTCTAAGTACCATATCTCTTTACTATCCACAAAGCCAATGCCGAAGCCCTCAGCAATACCATACTTCTCGATGAGCATACCCAATCGCTCAACACCTTCACGAGCGGTGCGTACGTAAGGTAGGGTTATGTTGAAGACGGAGTTCTCTGCCACACCATTCTCTACTAATGGGTCGTGTTCCAACACCTCGTCACTACTGAATATACTCTCCGTAGCACTCATTCCCACACCTGCAGTGTTGAAACCAGCACTACCCCAATGGCCGTGAAGATTATACGGAGAGAGGGCAGTATAGCCCAAGGCCTTCTCTGGGAGTTCGCAACGGAAAGGACTATCCATTGCAACGAATTCACGTGGACCATTGTCTGTATCTTCGAATATCTCGTAGTTCTTAGCTTCCATAGCGTCCCAGTCCTCTGAACGCGCTACTATCATAGAACCATCAGCAGTCTGTTCTTTCCCAATGATGATGGTTGTACACTCTGAAGGGAGGTTGTGTTCAATTTGCATTTTGTCTGTTTTCATAAGCTTAAATGTCTTAGTTCTTGTTGTTAATTACTGATGACAAAAATAGTAAATAATCGTGGAAGTGGTGTAAGAAGTTAGGATAAAAATGATAAATAAGGGCTGTGAAGAGGCAAAATACCCACTTATAGTTATGCTTCCGATGAGATAGGAGGTGATAGTACTAACTGTAATCATAGACAAAAGGTCGGCAGGACTAAAATAGCACATCTGCGAAGGGCGTGCTAACAGAAAAGTTATGGATTAAAGCAAAAGACTTTCACGACTTGATTCAACCAAAAATAAATTTGCTGTCATATCTGTCATGGGTTGTAGGTGTGCAACTGATTAATCTACAAAGGGTTGTATGAAATGTTAAAAATGACAGCAAATTAAAATTAAAAAAATGTAGTATAATAGGCTTAGAGATTTATGCTTTGGAGGTAGATGCTATGGGTGTCTTTGTAATGATATACCTCCCTTCGGTGGTGAGGGTACTTTGTGGTGCTCTCTTTTCAAGTGAATCAAGGTTGTTAACTGTATTATTTAATACATTTTAGGACGAATTTCAGATGGAAAATGCTATATTTGTAGCGTGTTATATATAATATGGTCGTTTGTTGAAAGGCATTAATTATGTGATTATGAAGAAAGTTAAGCCCCTATTCTTTTTGTTGACTCTTTGTATGATACTTTTTTCTTGTACAGAAAAGAGTTCTGTCAAGGTGGTTAGAGAAAGTGGGATTCTTAGTAAAGATAATATGTCTGAGGTGCAGAAGAAGGGGAAGGATAGCATAAAGGATATGTCGGTAAAGGATTCGAAGATAGAAAACCGTCCGTATAAAATACTTATCCCTTTCGATTATCGTCAATGTAAGGTTGATACATTGATTGATGATACTTGGGTGGAACTGTATAAGAAAGGTCAGAAATACTATCTTTCTAAGGCAGAATATACAATCGGTAAAGAGTGGGATGGGATTATAGGAGACTCTGTATCAACACTGACAAGCGAGAGAGACGTTATTCTATATGTTAATCATTTGCCCTCTAAAATGGGAAAAGTGAATAGTGTAGACCTTCATATTGCCCCTAATTCTTTCTTGGATTCCTTTTATTTAGAGCCAGGAACTCCGTTACGTTTTACTTTTGAGGGTAAGCATTATGAATTGACAACTAAGGAAAAGGTTTTCACGAAACATGGTAATCAATCTTATGAGGGAGTCATTCTCTTAAATGGAAAGCAGATTGTCAGAAGGACAAACTTGGATAAAGTTGACTTCAGTCTTATGTTTGCAGGTGATATCGATGGTGATAGAAAGTTAGATTTAGTCTTTAATTTGTCGGGTGTGTTTGGTGAAGTTTATGTTGCTTTATACTTATCCTCCTGTGCTTTGCCAGGTCAACTGGTAAGAAAGGTAGCGGAAGTGGTTGATGATTTTGGGTGTTAGAACTTTCAGTAGTTGGTTCTCTATAGTATTATAAAGTCAGTATTCATACATAGAAATTAATTTTAAATTTATAAATGAGAATTGCGTTACTTATCTTTCCTTTGTTAGTATTCTCGTTATTGTTCTCTTGTTCGGAAATGAAATCAGCTAAGACTGATCAAGAGACATCTGTTTCATCAAAAGATAATGCTGATTCTGTGGAAACAGATACCATGGAATCCAACAGGAATCATTTACATGTATCATCCCAAAACAGTAAGTCTCTCAATTACAAATTCCTTGTTCCGGCTCATTATCATTATATAAATCCAGGCAGGATGATTGACAGTAGTTGGGTGGAGATTTACCAAAAGGGGAAGAAATTCTATCGTGCAAAGGCACAATATACCCTTAAGAGAAGGTGGTCTGACTATATAGGTGATACCGCAAATGTATTATATGGGAAAAGAAAAGCATTCCTTTTTGTCAATCATCTACCTACGAAATTAGGAGAAATAGAGGCTGCAAACCTTAATTTTGATGAATATATTACCTTACGACCTAATAAAGTGTGCAGCTTTATGTTTGGTGGAAAACGTTATAATTTGGAGATAAAAAAAGAAAAGAAGAAGGATGATTCAGTACCCTTTACGTGTTTTACCTTATTGAATGGTAAACAGATAGCAAAGCGAACGAAAGTATTTGAAGCTGCTTTTGAACTCTTATTTGCAGGTGATATTGATGGTGATGGCAAGTTAGATTTGGTGATAGACTTTAGAAGTGACACTGGTGAGTTCAAAGTTGTCTTGTTCTTATCGTCCTGTGCGTTGCCTGGTCAGCCAGTTCGACAAGTGGGAGAGATAGATGATCAATATGACTGTTAAGTCACTTTGATACTTGTGTGAATCAGAGGAAAGGCTGATATGAAAATTTAAATATTAAATAACTCATTCAAAAATAAGGTGTCTAAGGAAACACTGCACCTTTGTTAGACCTTCAATCATTTTTTTGTTTGCAGGGAATTTGGATGAGAATTGTAAATAAAACCTTGTTATTTCAGCACCTTTAGATAATGAATATCTCAGAATCTCCTTGTTCGCTCCTGGTTTGTAAATGGAAAAAGCTGCAGAGACAGTGGTTGACCTCAGTTGTTAGTCGGGGTTTATACTTGTCAAAGTATAATATAAGGAATGTATTGAGTAGTATTCATCTGTAGGATGTAATGTGCTAAGTTATGTATGTCGAAAGGCAATTAATATATATTTATTATGAGATTAAAGTATGCTTTTTTATTATCGATTTTTTGTGTCATAATACTTTCTTGTACCGACAAGAAGCCTGTTAGTCAGGCGCAGGGAGCATCGGTACCGCAGGAAGATAGTGTGCCTGTGAAGAAAGTAGATAGTGTTAAGGTTGTAAAGAGGCAGCCACTAACGTATAAGATCCTTGTTCCCAGTCCTTATCGTTACTGTGATCCTGACACGATGATAAGTAAGAATTGGGTTGAATTATATAAGGTAGGGAAGGTATATTATGTTGGAAAGGCACGTTATAGTATTGAAATAATACCCGATGAATGTGGGAATGGATCAGCACCTGAGTTGTTGGGAAAACGAAATACCATATTGTTTTTAAACCAGTTACCTATTCGTTTAGGGAAAGTTCAGGCTGCTAATATAGAGATTTCGGATACTACTTATTTGATACCTGGTACTACATATAGTTTTACTTTCTTAGGAAAACGTTATAAGTTAGAAGCAAAGGCACAAGGTAAGGATGTCTTTCAAAATTATGCCTTATTGCTGAATGGAGAGAGATTCTTTAGAGAAGTGGAAGCAGGATGCGCTGCTTTTAACTTTCTGTTTGCTGGTGATTTGGATGGGGATAGTAAATTAGACCTCGTTCTTTCAGCACCTATAGATAATGAAAGTCTAAGAGTTTTCTTGTTCTTATCTACTTGTGCTCCCCCTGGTTTACAAATAGGTAAAGCCGCAGAGATAGTGGATGACTTCAGTTGTTAGTTGAGGTTTATATTTGTCAAAATATAAGGGATGTGCTGAGTAGTATTCACCTATAGGGCGCAATGCGCTAAGTTATGTATGCTGAAAGGCAATTAAAATATATTTATTATGAGATCCAAGTATGCTTTTTTATTATTGACTTTTTGTGTCATAATACTTTCTTGTACCGATAAGAAGCCTGTTAGTCAGGCACAGGCAGCGTCGGTACAGCAGGAAGATAGTGTGCCTGTGAAGAAAGTAGATAGTGTTAAGGTAGCAAAGACGCAGCCACTAACGTATAAGATTCTGGTTCCTTTTGCTTATCGTTTTTGTAACCCCGATACATTGATAAATAAGAATTGGGTTGAACTATATAAGGATGGGAAAGGTTATTATGTAGGAAAGGCGCGTTATAGTATTCAGAAAAAGGAAGATGCATGTGTGGGAGGAATGACACCTCACTTGTCGGGGAAACGAAATACAATCTTATTCGTCAATCAGTTGCCTGTCAATCTGGGGAAGGTAAAGGCTGCTGATGTAGAGATTTCTGATACTACTTTTCTTGCGCCGGGCACTACAAGTCGCTTTGCTTTTGCAGGAAAACATTATAAGTTAGAGGCAAAGGCACAAGGTGAGGATGTCTATAAGAACTATACCCTGTTACTGAATGGAGAGCGAATCTGCAGAGAAGCGGAGGTGGATGGGGCTTATTTCCGTCTTCTCTTTGCTGGCGATTTGGATGGAGATGGAAAGTTAGACCTTGTTCTTTCTTTGCCATTGCATTATGAAAACCTCAGAGTTGTCTTGTTCTTATCTTCTTGTGCGCCCCCAGGTTTACAAATAGGAAAAGCTGCTGAGATTGTTGATGACTTCAGTTGTTAGCCGTTTTCTGTGTTTTATTCATAAGAATGAAGGATATTAGATAATAAAGTATTATTTTTGTAACGTGTTTGAAACAGAGATAAAACTATATGATGAATTGGTAGCAGAGTATCAAGAAAAGATAGTGCTGCCAATGGGAAAGAAAGCGTTTAGAGAGTATTCTGAAATCCTTTTTTCCTGCCATAGCTGTGGTATAGAAGGGTCTTCTTTCTCAGTGGATGATACACGTTGTCTATTTGAGGAACAGTTGGGTTATCATCCTGTTGGGAAGTCTTTATTGGAATGTCAGGAGATGGCAGACCATTTTGCAGCATACGAATGGATGCATAATCATTTAGATCACCCTTTTGATGTCGAACTATTGAAGACCATCAATGGGTTGGTAACACTTCGTACGCTCACTTATAAGCAGGCAGATGCCGTACCTGGGGAGTTTACAACGGTGGATATGGCAGCTGGTGATACGGTCTTTGGCGAGCATGAAGGATTGGTGGCACAGGTGCCACGACTGATGTCTTCAACAGCTGAGATGATGAAACGTGGAGAACTTCACCCTATGATTCTTTCTGCTCGGTTCCATGGTTTCTTTGAATACCTACATCCTTTCCGTGATGGGAATGGGAGAACAGGCAGGTTGTTATCCAACTTCATCTTGCTACGTCATGATTATCCAGAATTGATTATCCAGAAAGAAGATCGCCAAGAGTATATGGCTGCTTTGCGAACCATACGAACGGAAGGGACGGATGAACATCTAATTGCGTTCTTCTTTAAGGCATCTACAAAGCAAATGGAAAATGCTTTGGCGCAGAAAAAGCAGAATAGTCGTACAATGTTCTTCTTTTAGTGATCTACTTTCTTTTATACTTAGTGTGCAAAGTGTGCTTTTATTGATATATAATATCGTTTTAATTATTTACAAGCAACTTGTTTACTCGTCTACTCGTTAACTTGTCAACTACAAAAAGATATGCTTCAGGAAAGTCCAATCCAACTCTTACAACGACAGCGTTTACTGCTTCAAATGGAGTATTATGCCGAGAAAGAAGCCTTTAGAAAGCAGACTGAGGCTGCTGGTATGCAGCGGAAAGTGAAGCGAGGTGACGCTTGGTTCCCATTAAGAGTGGGTAAACGGTTTTATAATGGACTCAATCAACTGTGCATTGAGGTGTTTCGTACACAGGATGGGGATATCGAACATAACTTTGAATGTGGTCGTCCGCTCCTTTTCTTTAAGTTTATTGCGAAAGAGGAAGGTACTCCGAATAAGAAAGTTCAGCTGAAATACTATAGCTTTACAAGTACTGTTTCGTATGTGGAGGGTGACAGAATGGTTGTTGCTGTCCCTGATTCTGCACCCTTGTTAGACCAACAATCAGCTTCAGAACAGGTTGGTTGCCAGTTAGGTTTTGATGAAACGAGCTATCAAATGATGTTCGATGCGTTAGACCGTACCATGAAAGCAAAGGGAAATAGACTGGCTTATCTTCGCGACTTGTTCTATTCACGACAAAAGGCAGAGAGGTTCTCCTTTGCTCCTATTCGATTACCTTGGCTGAATCCGACACAAGAAAAGGCTGTTAATGAGGTGTTATGGGCAAAGGATGTGGCGGTAGTTCATGGTCCACCGGGAACAGGTAAGACAACAACATTGGTCGAAGCAATCAACGAAACACTGATGCGAGAAAGCCAAGTGATGGTCTGTGCGCAGAGTAATATGGCTGTTGACTGGATTTGCGAGAAGCTTGTTGACCGTGGTATCAATGTTCTTCGCATTGGTAATCCTACCCGAGTGAACGACAAGATGTTAGGTTTTACATACGAAAGAAAGTTTGAAGCGCATCCTGACTACCCACAGTTATGGTCGATTCGGAAGGCTATTCGAGAATTGAGGAACAATAGAAAGAAAGGTTCTGAAAGCTATCATCAGAAGATGGACAGACTGAAAAGCCGTGCTACGGAGCTTGAGATACGTATCAATGCCGAGCTGTTTGGGGAGGCACGTGTCGTTGCTTCCACCCTCGTTGGTGCTAACAGTAGGATAATGGAGGGGCAGAAGTTCACCACTTTGTTCATTGATGAGGCTGCACAAGCCCTTGAAGCTGCCTGCTGGATAGCCATTCGTAGAGCGTCAAGAGTCATCTTTGCGGGTGATCATTGTCAACTCCCACCAACAGTAAAAAGCATTGCTGCCCTGCGTGGGGGCTTAGGAAAGACCCTGATGGAACGTATCGTAGAGAATAAACCAGAAGTTGTAACGCTGTTGAAGGTACAGTATCGAATGAACGAAGAGATTATGCGTTTCTCATCCGATTGGTTCTATGGTGGACAGGTAGAGACCGCTCCGCAGATTAAATATCGTGGCATCCTCGATTATGATAACCCAATGGTATGGATTGATACGTCCGATGAGGCTATCGTTGCATCGTATGATTTAACGGAAAGTGAGGCTAATTCAGTCCCTTCCCAGTTGAATAATGACAAGGAAAATGCCTTTCATGAGCAGTTTGTTGGTTCTTCCTTCGGTCGTATAAATAAAGGAGAAGCAGAGTTAACACTCAAGACTTTAGTCGATTACTTTACTAAGATAGGGAAGCAGCGTGTGTTAGATGAGCGGATAGATGTGGGCGTTATCTCTCCTTATCGTGCTCAAGTGCAGTATCTCCGTAGCCTGATAAAGAAGCGAGCGTTCTTCAAACCCTATCGAAGTCTTATCAGTGTGAACACCGTTGACGGCTTCCAAGGACAGGAGCGTGACGTGATTCTCATTTCTCTTGTGCGTTCCAATGATGATGGTCAGATAGGATTCTTGCGTGATTTACGCCGTATGAACGTTGCCATAACACGTGCCAGAATGAAACTGATAATCCTTGGTAATGTCCAAACAATGACCAAACACGAATTTTACAAGAAGCTATGGGAGAGCCTCCCACAGTCTTGAAAGTGGCTGTCCTATTAGCCCAATAGGCCTTATTAGGCTAATTAGGCTAATTCTTTATAAACCCAATTCTAAAATGTTTTTTGTTTAATTACACACAGAAAAGTGGATTTATATCAAATTTTTACTTACTTTTGTGTCATAAAAGGAAATCTACTATGTTACAACGAGATTATTTTATTCGATTAATAGAGGAATTCAATGCTGCTATCTCACGCTTTCTTACAAAGAAGGATGATGACTTGAAGCGCGATAAGGACTTGAAAGACCTTTACAGACAGTATGTTGGAGAGTATGAGGACTTGCGTAATCTCTCCGTTGACGAGCTCTTGACGTATGCCAAGGAGCAGTGGGATGAGGAAGAACGGATAGACAAAATCAATATGGTTGCAGAGTTACTTTATGCCGAAGGAAGCTACAAAGTGCAACCTTTACGGCAGATGCTTATGTCGAAATCATATAGGTTATTCGACTATGTTGAGGCGAATGGCTCTACATTCTCTATCGATCGACGTCAGAAGATGGAGGCTATGCGACAGGAGTTAGGCAATAAGCTCTCTCAAATAGATTGATGTTTGAGCGGGTAAAGACGAAGAGAATTATTTAATATCATAATCATATCAGGCTAAACCTAAACCAATCAATTATGCTTGAGAAGAACATTAGAGAACAGATTAACGAATTGATACACCAGCAGGTGGTACCTGCTGTGGGGTGTACAGAGCCTATGGCGGTGGCATTGTGTACTGCACGTGCCACGGAGTTATTAGGTAGAAGACCAGAGCATATTAGTGTGTTACTCTCTGCTAATATCTTAAAGAATGCGATGGGAGTTGGTATTCCTGGCACGGGGATGATAGGATTGCCTATTGCTATTGCTCTCGGAGCTTTGATAGGAAAGTCGGAGTATCAGTTGGAGGTTATCAAAGACCTCACACCTGACACCTTAGAAGCTGGTAAGACGTTTATCAGTGAGAATCGTATTGACGTCAAGTTAAAGGAAGGTATCACTGAGAAACTATACATCGAAATCACTTGTGAGGCTGAAGGACATCGTGCTACAGCTATCATCTCTTGTGCTCATACGAATATTGTATTTGAAGAGAAAGACGGAAAAGTATTGCTTGATAAGATGCAACCCAGCACTGCTACGGAAGAGAAAGCGCCGCTTTGTCTGAGTCTGAAGAGGGTTTGGGAGTTTGCAACGACCTCCCCTGTCGAAGAAATAGACTTTATTCTTGAGGCGAAGCGATATAACCTCCGTGCTGCAGCCGAGGCTTTGAAAGGGAATTACGGACATTGTTTGGGTAAGATAATGGACCGTCCTTTGAGTCGTGGAATCTTTGGTAATAGTATCTTCTCACACGTCATTGCAAAGACAGCCTCTGCCTGTGATGCCCGCATGGGGGGTGCTTTAATCCCTGTGATGAGCAATAGTGGTTCTGGTAATCAGGGTATCTGTGCAACGAACCCAGTAGCCGTTTTTGCCAAGGAGAATGAGAATACGCGCGAAGAACTTATCCGTGCACTAATCTTAAGTCATCTCACTGCCATCTACATCAAGCAGAGTCTCGGTGCACTGTCAGCCCTTTGCGGTTGTGTGGTAGCAAGTATTGGTTCCAGCTGTGGTATTACTTATCTGATGGGAGGCGATTATGTCAATGTATGTCATTCAGTGAAGAATATGATAGCCAACCTTACAGGCATGATTTGCGACGGTGCTAAACCAAGTTGTTCACTAAAGATATCATCGGGTGTATCGACTGCCATCCTCTCTGCCACGCTCTCTATGGAGGGCAAACATGTGACGGCTGCAGAAGGAATCATCGATGAAGACGTTGATAAGTCTATCCGTAACCTAACAAGCATAGGGAAGGAAGCGATGTGTAACACCGACGATATGGTGCTTAACATCATGACTCATAAGTGTAATTAAAAGGCTGTTATACCCTAACTCAGCTTTTTTTTCGAATTATTTTCATGAAAAGAAATATTTATCTTCATGAAAAGAAATATTTATCTTCATGAAAGAAAATTCTTTTTTTCATGAAGATAAATTGTTTGTAGATGTTTTGTTGTATCGAAGGGAGATTATTTTAGCCTATTCTCGTTCGTAAGTAATTATCGTGTTGACATACTTTTCTATCTTCGCAACACGTAGGTTCTTAGGCAGTTTAGGTGCTTCTACACCCTTGCCAACCGTGAAGGTCGCTTCTTCTATTCGTATCTCGTCCCATAGCCCAGCGTTAAGAAAACTCTGTAAAGTCTTTGCACCGCCCTCCACGATGAGGCTTTGCTTCTTTTCAGCATAGAGATGCGACAGCACCTCGGTTGGGGTTGCAAATTCATTAGACCTTGTTGGTCGACTTGTTAGTACTATTTTCTCAGGATTAGGACCGCTCCATTCCCTCACTGTCAGCTGTGGATGCTCCAGTTCTTCCGTTGTCTTACCAACGAGAATAGCATCATTCTCAGCCCTCATCTTGTGTACTAACATCTTTGTGAATGGGGTAGAGATAATTAGTGGTTGATAGTCTTTACCCGGCAAGTTGCCAATGCAAGCTACAGGAGATTTTTCCTTACAAGTATTTTCACCCTCTTTACTACCATTTATAATACGTGCATTGTTAGCAGAATATTGGTGATTACTTTCCTCTCCGTGGGTGTTCGGTGAGGAGGAGGGGATAGTTGTAGTGTTGAGTGGTGTGTCAGTCGGTGTACAGCTTAGTGCGTTCTCCTCTCTACATTTAGCCTCGGCCCACTTCAAAATGACGTACGGTCGGTGGTGAGTATTATATGTTATAAATCGTTTGTTCAGCTCTAAACACTCCTTCTCTAAGACACCCACCGTCACTTCTATCCCTGCTTTGCGCAGTTTCTCAACCCCTCTTCCATGTACTTCGGCAAAGGGGTCGATGCAACCACATACGACACGGCGCACTCCCTTACTGATGATAAGGTCGGCACAAGGAGGAGTCTTGCCATAATGAGAGCATGGTTCAAGACTAACGTAGACTGTTGCTTCATGGAGCAAAGCCTCGTCCTCATTCTTAACTGACGCAAAGGCATTCACTTCAGCGTGTCCCTCGCCGCAACGAACATGGTAGCCTTCACCGATAATCCTACCCTCCTTACTCACAATGACCGCTCCAACCATAGGGTTAGGTTTAGCCAATAGCTGCCCATTACGTGCTAATTGCAAGCAACGACGCATGTATTTTTCGTCAATATCTTCTTGTTTCATATCATTAAAATTCCTATCTTTGCAGCTATGACATACCAAGATTTATGGCACAGGCTCACTCCCTTGTATGATGACAAAGAGGCACAGGCTATCGTTCGGCTTGTGTTAGAGGTGCAGTTTGGCATTACGCTGACCGATATATATACTGGCAAAGTTAATGAATTATCGCGAAAAGAGGTGGAGGAATTAGATAAAATCATCTCTCGTTTGGAGCGTTCAGAACCCGTACAGTATGTCCTCGGACGTGAAACCTTTTGTGGACGTGCTTTCCATGTGGCACCAGGAGTACTGATACCGCGGCCAGAGACAGAGGTACTTTGCCGTTGGGTAGAAGAAGATTACAACCGTCCTTATTGTGCCTTACAGCCTCCTGTGCCCCTACAGGTGCTGGATGTGGGTACTGGTAGCGGTTGTATTGCTGTTACCTTGGCTTCCGATTTACGCAATTCGGCTGTTACGGCGTGGGATATATCGGGTGATGCTCTACTCATAGCACGTGAGAATGTACATCAGTGGCAGGTTCGTGTTGAGCTAAAGATGGAGGATGTACTTCATCCTTCAGCATCGGCTATGCAACAGCAGTTTGATATTATCGTCAGTAACCCACCTTATATCTGCGAAAAAGAACGAACAGCGATGGCGAAGAATGTACTTGCGTATGAGCCAGCAACGGCGCTCTTCGTACCAGATGATGACCCACTGCGCTTCTATCGTGCAATAGCCGAATACGGTCTGCAGGTTTTCTCGGAGGAAGGTACACTTTATTTTGAAACCAATCCTATATATATAAATAAGGTGGAGGAAATGTTAAGCAGTTTAGGTTACAAGCAGATAGAACAGAGAGAAGACCAGTTTGGTAAGCTCCGTTTCATTAAAGCCATCCGACCATGATACAGAAACGACCCATGATGGAGCCACAGGCCCTGAAGAAACTTGCCGATTTATGTGCGAAAGGCGAACATTGCTCTGGCGAGATGTTAGAGAAGATGCGTAAATGGGGACTGTCAGAAGATGCGCAAGCACGTATTATGGAAAAGCTGATAACGCTGCATTACGTTGATGACAGCCGTTACACGGAGTCTTTCGTACATGATAAAATCCGCTATAACAAGTGGGGTAGGAGGAAGATTGAGCAGGCCTTATGGATGAAAAAGGTAGACAATGCTATCTCTTCGCCCATCCTCGATGCCGTGGAAGACGAGGAGTACCTCGCAGTCTTACGTCCGCTGTTAGCAAGTAAGTATCGCACTATTAAGGCAGAGAGCGATTACGAGCGTTCAATGAAGCTGATAAAGTTTGCGATGGGACGTGGATTTACGATGGAACTAATCCGTAGGTGTATAGATGAAGGAGTCGTTGATGCGGATGGCGATGTAGACTTTGTAGACGATGACACAGACGATTAGTTTATTGGCTCGCCTGATAGACACCCTTGCCCCTCGTTCGTGTACGATGTGTGGTGGGCGTTTAACGGTTACGGAGGAGGTGATGTGTGCTTGTTGTAACCATCGTCTCCCACGTACCTATTATTCTAAATCGGCTTATGACAATAAGCTTGTGCGCCTCTTTTGGGGTAGGATACCGATAGAGAAAGGTGCTGCATTCTTTTTCTATAAAGCCCATTCAGATACCAGTCGACTGATTTATAGCCTCAAATACGATAAGCACCCCGAAATAGGGGAGACTCTTGGACGTATTGTCGCAGCCGAGTTTGGCCAAGATAGTTTCTTTGATGGAATCACCGCAGTGGTCCCTGTGCCCCTTGCTCGGCAGCGTGAGCGTGAAAGAGGGTATAATCAGAGTGAAGAGTTAGCACGTGGCATCAGTTCAGAAACTGGTCTACCCGTCTTAGAGAAAGTGTTAGAACGTATCAGTTTCCATGGTAGTCAGACGCAGAAAGGGCGTTGGGAACGTAATGAAAACGTAGAGAAAGCCTTCCGACTCATTGACTCCTCCGCTCTTAACAACCAACACATCTTGTTAGTTGATGACGTGATTACGTCGGGTGCCACCCTTGTTGCTGCAGCAAAAGAGCTTCTTAAAGCAACGAATGTCAAGATTAGTGTACTCTCACTTGGCTTTGCTAATAATGAATAAATGCCTTAATTTTTTTGTAGTTTGTTTTTTTTTCTTACTTTTGTAGGTGCATACCAAATAGCAAAAAATAACTAAAAACAATTTACTTTATGATTGTCTACGGACAAATACATAAGAGTATAACCTAAACAAAAGCCTTAACCAATGCGAAGCAAGAACCTTAATGTTATGAAAAAGTTATCAGATGGAACCTTTGTTGGGTAATAGAAAGAGAGACTTTGATGTCTAATTAAAATCTAATAAGATGGTCTCTATCAGTCTGATAAAATGCAATTTACTTTAATCAACTCGATGTTTAAAAACTAAAGGAGACTTGGAAACATACACAAAAAGGATGCTTCTGTAGTACATTCGTATATAAGTAAAAATCTAAACAAGAAACTGCTCTTAAGTAGAAAAGTACTTGTGGGGCAGAAGGATATTGATAATAGAAATATTAACCTTTAAACACTAAATCAGAAATGAGTAACAAGAGTAATGGTCTTTACCTGGCCGCATTCCTGTTATGTCTGAATCTAAACATGCAAGCTCATGATGTTGCGGCGAATAAGAAAGGCGTAACATTAGATGATGTCATGGCTACATTGAGACAAAGGAATGGAGATGTTGTTTCTGTCTCGTCAACAAAAGCTGCTCAAAAGGCGGTGAATGAGGGCGAGAAGAAGAAAGTTGTCGGAGTCGTAAAGGATGAGAATGGAGAACCGGTAATCGGTGCAACCATTCGTCTGAAGGGTACCCAAGGAGGTGCAGTGACTGATATTGATGGTCGGTTTACGCTGATGGCAGTAGAAGGTGATGAACTTGAAGTCTCCTACATAGGCTATACTACCAAGTCGATACGTATCGGTAAGGCTGATAACTACGACATCAGTCTGTCTATGGCCAATGCGAAAGAGTTGAACGAAGTCGTTGTCACGGCTCTTGGTATTAAACGCGAACAAAAGGCTTTGAGCTATAATGTACAGCAGGTGAGCAGTGATGCGTTGGGAACCAACAAAGATGCTAACTTTATCAATTCGCTCAGTGGTAAGGTTGCCGGTGTGAATATCAATGCCAGTTCGTCTGGTGCTGGTGGCGCATCGAAGGTTGTGATGCGTGGAACACGTAGTATCGAGCAGTCAAGTAATGTCTTGTATGTTATCGACGGAGTACCAATGTTCAACCTTGGTGGGACCGGTGATGCTATCTTCGGCTCTAATGGTACGACGGAGGCAATTGCCGATATCAATCCAGAAGACATCGAGAGCATGTCTGTCTTGACGGGTGCAGCAGCCGCAGCGTTATATGGTAACCGTGCTTCTAATGGTGCTATCGTTATCACAACGAAGAAGGGAAAGAAGGGACATACGGAGTTTACCGTCAGTCAGAGTACTGAGTTCTCTTCTGCTTTCCGCCTTCCAGAGTTCCAGAACCGTTATGGCACGGGTAGTAGTATGCGTGATGCTGGTGGCGATAGTTATAGTTGGGGACGTCTCCTGAATGATGTTAACTACATGGGATATGACCCAGCAAAGGACTATCTCAAGACAGGTGTTATGACGACGGAGGCTTTCACCATCTCAACAGGTTCTGAAAAGAATCAGAGTTATTTCTCTGCCAGTGCATTGAACTCGGGTGGTATTATTCCTAATAACCGTTACAATCGTTATAATTTCACCTTCCGTAACACTTCCAGTATGCTGGGAGACAAGCTACTTTTAGATGTTGGTGCAAGTTATATCATACAGAATGACCGCAACATGACCAACCAAGGTGTGTATGCAAACCCATTAGTATCAGCTTATCTCTATCCACGTGGCAACGACTACAATGATATGGCGATGTTTGAATACTATGATACAACACGTGGTATATACACTCAGAATTGGAATAACTTGCTCAGTGAGTTTGTTGGTCAGAACCCTTATTGGATCAACTATCGTAACCTGCGTGTTAATAAGAAGTATCGCTATATGATGAATGCGGGACTTACTTATAAGGTGACAGACTGGTTGAATGTAGTAGGGCGTATCCGTATCGATAATGCAACGAATACTTTTGAGAAGAAATACTTTGCCAGTACGAACACGACAATAGCAGGTGCTAATGGTCAGTATGCCAAGATGAAGACTGATGATAAGCAGGTGTATGGTGATATAATGCTTAATGTTAACAAGCATCTCATGCAGAACAAGTTGTCATTGGTGGCTAACGTCGGTGCGTCAATCTCTGATATTAAGCAGGACCAGACCGGTCTTGACGGTCCTATAGCAGATAATCTTATTCCTAATGTATTCAATGAATACCAGGTAGATGCGGCCCGTGAGAAGCGTCTCCCTTATGGTTATCATGAACAGACAAAGTCTCTTCTTGGTAGTTTGGAGCTTGGATGGAAGAGTCAACTGTATCTTACTGTTACAGGACGTAATGACTGGCCATCTATGTTGGCAGGTCCTCATTCCAATAAGAGTTCTTTCTTCTACCCTTCAGTGGGTGGGTCATGGATTATCTCAGAGTCTGTTAAGATGCCAAAGGCTATTAACTATCTGAAAGTTCGTGGTTCTTTCGCATCTGTAGGTATTCCATTCCTTCGCAACATAGCGAACCCTAAGTATGAATGGGACAATACAACAAAGCAGTGGAAGAGCCAGACAATCTATCCAATCTATGACTTGAAGCCTGAAACAACTAACTCTTGGGAGGTTGGTTTACAAGCTCGTTTCTTCAAACACTTCAACTTGGACGCTACACTCTATTGGACAAAGACATTCAATCAGACGTTTAATCCAGACATCTCTGTGTCATCTGGTTACTCAGCCCTTTATATCCAGACTGGTAATGTGTCAAACAATGGACTTGAGTTGGCCTTAGGTTACAGCAATAATTGGGGTGGCTTCGGCTGGTCAAGCAATTATACTTTAAGCTCTAACCGTAACCGTATTAATGAGTTAGTTCGTAATTACGTACATCCAGAGACTGGGGCTGTTATCAATAAAGACCGCCTCGACGTTGGAGGATTAGGTAATGCACACTTCATTCTCAAGGAGGGTGGTACCTTAGGTGACCTTTATTCATTGACAGATGTTAAGCGTGATGATAAAGGATATATCTATGTAGACAAGGACGGAAAGGTTTATCGCAACAATAATGTTGGTGACGTGAAGTTGGGTTCAGTATTCCCTAAAGCGAATATGGCATGGCGCAACGATTTCTCTTACAAGGGTTTTAATCTTAGCGTAATGGTAAGTGCACGTTTTGGTGGTATTGTTTATTCTGCGACCCAAGCAGCGCTCGACCTTTATGGTGTGTCTGAGTCAAGTGCAAAGGCACGTGATAAGGGATATGTTGAAGTGAATGGTAATGATTATCTTACACCTGAATCATGGTACTCAACAGTAGGAGGTAGCGATGGAATCCCACAGTACTATACTTATAGTGCAACCAATGTACGTCTGCAAGAGGCAAGTCTTAGCTACACCTTCAAGAAGAACCATTTCTTTGGATTGGGTGATTTGACACTTTCAGTGACAGGTCGTAATCTGTTGATGTTCTATTGTAAGGCTCCTTTTGACCCTGAGACAACAGCAACAACAAGCAACTATTATCAGGGTATAGATAAGTTCATGACACCAAGTACGAGAACTATTGGTTTCAATATCAAACTTAAATTCTAATTAAAAGTTATGAAACAAATAAGAAATATCATATTGTCAACGGTATCGGTAGGCTTGGCGATGAGCTTGGCTGGCTGTACCAATAGCTATGAGGACTATAATCAAGACCCTTATGGTGTATCGAAGAAGGAGACTGAACGTGATGCCTATTCTTTGGGTGCAGCTATGATAAACTTGCAAAGTTGGGTTGTTCCAACGGATGTCAATACTAATCAGTTCACAGAGTGTCTGTGTGGTGGTTCGTATGGTGGCTATCTTTCTGACTCAAATGCGGGTTTTGCAGGTAAGAACTTTGCACAGTATAGTCCTGAGAACGGCTGGAGTCGTGTTCTTTTCAGAGACTTCCTACCAAAGCTTTCTATCTATTTCAATGAGGTGAAGAGTGCTACAGACGAGCCTGTTCCATTAGCAGTAGCACAGATAGTAAAGGTAGCTGGTATCCATCGTGTTACTGATGCGTATGGTCCGATACCTTATTCTAAGGTGGGACAGAACGGTGAGATTACCGCTCCATACGACTCTCAAGAGGATGTCTACAAGTTAATGTTCAAGCAGTTGGACGAAGCCATTGCTACACTTACAGCCAATCGGACATTTAACTTCTCACCAAAGGCAGATAAGGTCTATGCTGGTAATGTAGAAAAGTGGATTAAGTTTGGTAATTCTCTGCGTCTTCGTTTAGCGGTTCGTATATCGAAAGCCGACCCAGCATTAGCTAAGCAAGAGGCTGAAGCATCAATAAATAATGCGGTAGGTGTGATGACCTCCAATGATGACAATGCCTTTATGACCTTATCGAACACTAATCCTTTCGAGGTGGTGATGTATGAGTATAATGGTGGTGACTCACGTGTTGGAGCAGATATAACCACTTATATGAATGGTTATAACGACCCTCGTAGAGAAGCCATGTTTACCCAGTCGACTTTAGAAAACGCTACTAATGGTTATTATGGATTACGTTCAGGTATTCAGATTCCTGGTGCAGAGGTTGCTCATGCATATAGTAATTATAAGGTAAAGACCGATTCAAAGCTCATGTGGATGAATGCTGCAGAGGTTGCTTTCCTACGTGCTGAGGGCGCATTGAGGAACTGGAACATGGGAGGTACGGCCAGTGATTTCTATAAGAAAGGTGTTGAATTGTCCTTCGAGCAGTGGGGTGTGAAGGGAGCAGCGGCTTATCTTGCTGACAATACCCGTACCCCTGCAGTCTACACAGACCCTGCAGGCCTCAATACATATACTGGTCCTGTATCGACAATCACTGTTGCTTGGGATGATAATGACACACCTGACCACAAGTTAGAACGTATTATTACCCAGAAATGGTTGGCTATGTTCCCACTTGGTTTGGAGGCTTGGGCAGACTATCGACGCACAGGTTACCCAATGCTGATGCCAGTGAAGGTGAACAATAGCGGTGGTGTCGTAAGTAGTGAGCGTGGTGCTCGTCGACTATCTTACCCTCAGGAAGAGCGTCGTAACAACCTTGAAAACTACAATGCAGCTGTTGGTATGCTTGGTGGAGCTGATAACATGGCTACAGATGTGTGGTGGGCAAAGTAAAGAATGGCTAATTAACAAGGATGAAGATGGGGCATATCATAGATATGTTACCTATTCAACTGTTTAATAATAAAGTATAAAGATGAAAAATATCATTAAGTATATAGCATATTCAACAGTCTGTGCAGTAGCGTTGCTTATATCAAGCTGCGATACAGACGTTGAACCTGTTGATATCAATCAGCCTGGTATTGAGCGTCAGAACCCTGAACTCTATCAGCGCTATCTTGCAAGTATCCGTGCTTACAAGGCAAGTAATCATAAGATTATGATGGTATGGTTTGATAATAGTCAGGCTGTCCCATTTACGCAGGCACAGCACATCAACGCTATCCCTGACAGTGTAGACTATGTCGTACTGACACAGCCAAGCATGATGACTGAGCAGTTACTGCAAGAAATCGACGAAGTAAGAAATCAAAAGGGCATGAAGGTTGTGTTCCAAATAAGCTGCGATGACATCAAAGCAGCCTACGAAGCACAAAAGAAAGCGTTCATGGCAAAGAGCGAGAATGCGGGTAAGAAATTCCGTGACTTCAATGGTTTCCTCGTTGATTCAGTGAATACACAGCTCCATCTTGTGGACAAGTATAACTATGATGGTGTTATTATGGGATTTAATGCGAAGCTTACACACTATCTGAACGACCAAGAGAAGGCTGAAGCTATCGCTTTAGAAAATGTCTTCTTGGGTATTTCAAAAGACTGGAAGGCACGTCATCCGAAAAAAGAGCTGATTATGATGGGACGTCCACAGCATGTTGCAGACAAGAGCCTACTTGAACAAGCACGCTACCTCATCATCCCTTCACAGGATGAGAAGTCTGTCTCTGGTGTCGACTATTTGGTTCGGAAGGCTGCTGTAGAGGGTGTTCCAACCGACAAGTTCATCATAATGGCCAATAATAAGTCTATTGATGAGACCGACACGAAGACTGGTTATTGGGGCAAGACATTGGCTATGTACGGTATTGCTAAGTTTGTTGCTGCAGACCACACAGGCTATACATGTGCTGGAATGGGCTTGTTGAATGCGAATGTTGATTATTATAACGCCTCATTCACCTATCCGAATTTGCGCAAAGTAATCTCAACTATTAATCCAACCGTTAAAGAGTAAAGGAAATGAAGAAGCTATTTAAATATATTCCTATTCTGTTGGCTACTTGGCTGATAGTAGCTTGTCAGAATAATGATGAGGCCGACTTTAAGAATAAGGCATTCATTGATGGTAAGACATTTACGACAGAGACTATCATAAAAGGTGCTGGTAGTATGGTGAAGTCGTTGACACTCTCCACCTCTCGTCCTGCTGAAAAGGACTTGAATGCGACTTTCAAGGCAGCGCCTCAGATGGTTGATACTTATAATAAAGCTTACTATAACAAGGCTGTCCTACTGCCAGATAGCTGTTACAGTATCCTTGTGGGTGATGTAAAAATCAATCAGGGAAGTGTGAAGAGCAACGCTGCTCAGTTTGAGTTCTCTAAGCTCGGCGGTCTTGACCGCTCTACTACCTATGTCCTTCCAGTGACAGTTGAGTGCAATGATATAGAGTTGTTGCAGTCTGCTAAGAATTATTACTTCGTATTCCGGGCTGGTGCACTCATCAATGTTGTAGCTGACGTGAGTAGGAATTATCTTCAAGTAGACTGGAAGACACCAGAGCTTGTCACCGATATGAAGCAGATAACGATGGAAGCACTTATCTATCCACGTGAGTTCGGTAAGCTTATTTCTACCATAATGGGCATTGAGGGCAACTTCCTAATGCGTATCGGCGATGCAGGCTTCCCTGATAATCAGATACAGATAGCCACTGGTGCGGGCAATTTCCCTGACTATGACTCTAATAAGGGACTGCAGACAAAGCGCTGGCAGCATGTGGCCATGACCTATAATGCTGATACACGTGAGGTGAAGGTGTATGTAAATGGCATCTTACAGTCGCAGGGTACGCTTCGTCTTAGGTCTGTAACCATTAAGGGTAACTCGGCCGATCGCATGTTCCTCATCGGTAAGTCTTATGATGACGCACGCTGGTTTGAAGGCGATATGGCCGAAGTTCGTGTGTGGAATGTGGTTCGTACACAGGAGGAGATAGCCACCCACTTCTATAGTGTCGACCCTAAGACACCAGGCCTTGTGGGCTATTGGAAGATGGATGATAATACGAGTCCTAACATTGTGAAAGATGCTACGGGCAATGGTAATGACGCTAAAGCAAACAAACCATTATCATGGCATAATGTTTCATTACCAGAGAAATAATCTGTTAAACGCATAATCAAATGACATTTATGAATATGAATAAAATAAAAACCATCGCTCTTTCGATAGCTGGTATGGCTTTAGCTCTATCCTGTTCAGAGAGTATTGACGTGCCTCTTGTTGATGAAGGCGGTTATAAAACATTGGAGAATAACCTTGCTTTCATCACCGATAAGTATGGATGTAGCAATGTTGACTCTCTCGTTTTCAATGAGAATGGGACAATAGACTTCTATGTCAACCTTACACAAGCACCTAAGGCGAATGAAGATTACACATTGGTCTATGATGCCAAAGTACTTGAAGACTACAATAAAACGAAGGGTACAGCTATCGAAGCTATGCCTGAAGCACTCGTTACTATTGATGGTACAGCTACCGTTGCAGCCGGTGCAACGAAGTCTTCTAAGGTAGCTGTAAAGTACACTACGGCCTCAGAGCTGAAGGAGAATGGCGTATATGCGATTCCTTTGAAGGTGAAGGGCGCAAGTCAAACCTCAAAGGAAAAGGGCGAGTTCATACTCTTTGTGCGTGATATCAGTAAGATGCCTAATTGCCATAAGGACAATGGCTTGCAGGTAATCAGCTGTATGGAGGTGAACGATGCAAACCCACTTCACAACCTGTGTTATACATTAAAGGAATCAAAGAAGTATGTCTTCGATCAGGTTATCCTCTTCTCTGGCAACATAAACTACAATGCTGAGATAGGAGAAGTGTATAACTATAATAATGAGAACGTACAACATCTGCTCGACTACAAGGAGAAGTACTTGAAACCTTTGCAGGAGAAAGGGATGAAAGTCATCCTTGGTATTCTTGGAAACCATGACCGCTCTGGCGTAGCCAACCTCTCGAAGGAGGGAGCAATAAAGTTTGCACAGGAGTTGAAAGCTGTTGTTGAGGCTTACGAACTCGACGGTGTCTTCTTTGATGACGAGTATTCAAGCTACGGAAGTTACCCTGGCTTTGTCACACCATCTGTTGAGGCTGCGTCTCGTTTATGCTATGAATGTAAGCGCATCATGCCAGACAAACTCATTGAGGTTTATGTCTACGGGCGCACAAGTAGCTTGACAACCATTGATGGACATAAGCCAGGCGAGTATATCGACTATGCTCTACAGGATTACGGACGCTATGGCGACCTTTCTCCTTATTATGAAGACTTGTCACCTAAGGGTATGATACAAGGTTCGTCAGAGTTTGGACAAGGCCGTATCATCTCTCTTAATACTGCACGCTCTATCAAGACAGATGGTTACGGAGGGACTATGGTATTCGGTTTGACCCCACGGAACGGTTATGTGACACGTCTGAACAATATCACACGTGCCTTTTATGGAGAAGAAACCGTACTGACGGGTAGTTATGCAAAAGATTGGTAACATACTTAAACAACGATACAATGAAACTGAAATATATCTATTCAGCCCTAATGGCGGCTGTTCTTATGCTTGGCTTCACGGCATGTAGCAGCGATGAAGATACTCCGACGACAAAGCCGGAACCAAAGGTTGAGACGGCACTTACGTTTGATACCGATACTGTGAGTGTGGGAGTAGGTGAGACAACTACGTTTAATGTGACGGCAGGAGGTGGTGATTACAAAGCTTTCTGTGAGAACCCAGATATTGCAACACTGTCTATTCAAGGCAATGCGATTACTATCTCTGCTGTTAAACATGGTTATACGGGTGTTGTTGTCTCTGATGCAGCGGGCAACTATAAGCGTTTAATCGTGAAGGCAATGTACAAGAAGATCCTTCTTGATAAGGAGGAAGTTAATGTGAGCATGAAGGTGGGACACACTGATGGTACTGCTGTGGTTACTGTTATGGGTGGTAATGGTGGCTATGAGGCTGTCAGTGATCATGCAGACATTGCTGAAGTGCACTCTATTGTTGATAGCATAATAACTATCAGAGGCGTTAGCAATGGTACGGCAATGATTACTATCAAGGATAAGATGGGACTTACCAAGACGGTGAAGGTGACGGTTACTACAACCGATATTCCTTTCACTGAGGAGGAGAAGGCTTCAATCATGGCTTCTACTGAGCCAATCATGGTCTTTGACGATGGCAGATCACGTCAGTATGGTAGTATGCGAATTGGCCAAGAAGATGGTAAAAGGATTGCTGAGTGGAACTATAGCGATTATCTTTACCTTAAATGCTGGTTCACTGGCGACCTTACTGTTGGTATGAAGGCAGAAGGTAAGGTTGGTGTCAAGACTGATTATTGGGGTGAATCAACCACGTATGAGGGAGTAAATGTCGAGATTATCAAAGTGTCTGATACGCAGGTATGGGGACTTATGTGGCTCTTGAAGGATAATTACCTCCACTATGGTTACTTTATCCTACCTATTGATAATGATTAATCTATCGTCCCCTTCTTTGTAAGGGGATGATAAATATGCAAACTGAAATAGTGAGGATATTTCGGTATTTATCTCCCTCTCCATTCGAAGCAATGTTTGGAGAGGGAGATTTTTTTCCTCACATGGAAGGGTGAGATTGCTGAGGTTACTCCTACTGGCCTACTTGCATAGGTCTTTGGAACTTCTTTCTCTCACAAAGGATATATTTTCTCTCACAGAACTCACAGATTTAACAGAGCCTCTTTGTGCACTGTTTCGAGCCCACAGAACGCCTTCGGCATACAGAATTCACAGAGGCCTTTCAACTAACATTAGCTGTAAGGTTCTGTGAAATCGGTTGACTTAATGTCTCTGTGCACCTTTGTGAAATCTGTTCATCTGTGTTTTTCTGTGAGAAATAGAATATCTTTTAGAGTCGCTGGAGAGTTCCTTCTCTCATAAAGGACATTTTTTTCTCTCACAGAACTCACAGATTTAACAGAACGTTTTGGCGCACGTTTCGAACCCACAGAAGGCCTTCGGCCGACAGAGCGCACAGAGCGTTACAGCTAAAATTGGTTGTAATGTTCTGTGATATCTGCCGGCCGTAAGGCCTCTGTGAAACCTTGTGTGTTCTGTTCATCTGTGAGTTCTGTGAGAAAAAGAATGTCCCACTGTGAGAGAAAGAATCGTTCTCTGTTAAAGTGGGGATGCTAAATATTCAAACAGAAATTGTAAGGATATTTCGGTTATCACGCCCTTCTCTGTTTGAGGAAAGGCCAAGCTGGATATGAGAAGATGCTTTTCTGCGTTCAAGAAGGTGCCCTTCTTGCGTGTTAAAGACGCCCTTCTTGATGCAAGAAGGGCGTCTTCTTTAATACTATGTGTAATGGGTTGATTTGTAGTGGGTTATAAAGCATGCGGTAGAGGATGGCATACTTCTGTTTTGAAGATGTTTACTTCGACTTCATGTAATGATTTTTCGCAAAGTTGCTGATGCCTCCGAGGTATGAAGAGGTTATCATAATGTCACTTGTAGAAGGGCTGGCAAATGGAGTAGGTTAGGTTTTTCTGTCATGGAAAGACAGACTTGGAGGTGATAAGAGGTGGTTGATACAGCACATGAAAAGATGGGTGAAGCTTAATTATAAGTGGGGGATGTTGGTTTACATATAAGATATAAGATAGAGGAGAAGCGTTGTTTGCGTGTTTACGTATTCTCATTTTGTCTTCTTTTCTTCTTCTTCTTTCGTTGTGTTTTTGTGTGATAATAATAGTGTAGAGGAGCAGTACGAGTGTAGAATATTGTCAAGTAAGTTGATGTGTAGCGTTGTAAGAAAGCGAGACAAAGATAAAAGCGAATGAAAGACAGTTTGTAGTAGATACGAGGAGTATCTGTTATCATTATCTTCTTTTATAGTCTTTTTATCCTTAGATATCAGAAAAATTGTGTAAGTTTGCACTTAGTATTATAACTATAAACTATCGAGATGGAAGATTTAAAGAAAGTCTTTGCAGGCAAACTGCTCGGAATTAAAGCCATTAAGTTGCAACCTAATGACCCTTTTACGTGGGCAAGTGGTTGGAAGTCACCCTTCTACTGTGATAATCGCAAGACGTTGTCGTTCCACGATGTACGTTCGTTTGTGAAGCTCGAGTTGGTACATGCCATCCTTGAAAACTTCCCAGAGGCTACGGCTGTGGCTGGTGTTGCAACGGGAGCTATCGCTCAGGGTATGCTTGTTGCCGATGAGTTGGCCTTGCCATACGCATACGTTCGTCCGAAGCCAAAGGACCATGGCATGAAAAACCAGATTGAAGGTGAATTGCCAACAGGCTCAAAGGTGGTCGTTGTAGAAGACCTTATCTCTACAGGTGGCTCTTCTCTGAAGGCCGTAGCAGCTCTGCGTGAGGCCGGATTTGAGGTTGTGGGTATGGTAGCCTCTTATACTTACGGCTTTCCAGTAGCCGAGGAAGCCTTCCGAGAGGCTCATGTAAAGTTAGTGACCCTCACCGATTACGAGCATGTCGTTGAGAAGGCACTTGAGACAGGATATATTAAAGAAGACGAAGTCGCCATGTTGCATGATTGGCGTAAGGACCCAGCAAATTGGAGAAAGTAGTCTTTTAACATTCCGTATGGAGTAACATAATTTATTTCTTGCGGACTGTTTGTAAATGAGTGATAGTAGTGGGCGCCTTGTTAGTGCGTCCCTACCTTTGTTTGTCATCTTCTCTTACAATCAGTCTTGCTATCTTATAGCCCTCCACTCTATAACTCCTCTAATAAAGATAAGTAATGACAAAGTTTGAAAGTAGTGTAAAGCAGATTCCTCACTCTCAAGAGAGTGTATATAAAACGTTGAGTGACTTGAATAATGTACAGCGTCTGAAAGAGCGTCTTCCAGAAGGTTCAACAGGCGATGCTGATATGGATAAGGTGAAAGAAAGATTACAGAATATCACCTTTGACCAGGACTCTCTGTCTGTGAATGTAGAGCCTGTTGGCCAGATTTCTATGCGTATCATAGAGCGTGACGAGCCTAAGACGATTAAGTTTGAAAGTGATAATTCGCCATTATCCTTTAACTTCTGGATTCAGATACTCCCTGTTTCTGAGTCTTCCTCAAAGATGAAACTCACGATAGATGCCGATATTCCTTTCTTTGCAAAGGGTATGGTGTCAAAGCCACTACAAGAGGGTATTGAGAAGATTGCCGATGCCTTGGCAATGATTCCGTTCGAATAATATCATTATATGTGGAGAGTAAAATTATGATGAGACGTAGTGTTCAATCTGTTATCTTATTGTTTCTTATCCTATTATCATCATGTGGTGATAGGGTGGACTATGAATACAGTAGCCGTCGTATCTTTTTTACTTTCCATAACGATACGCATCAAGACCCTATCCTTGCCTCTGCGCTCAACTCGATGTCGCCAGGAGTATATTGCATCATACGATATTCATACGTTAGTGGGCGTCATAGCTTCTCTTTTGAGAATAATCAAGGACTGCGTTCGGGCTCTCCTGTGTGGTTTGATGGTATCGATCTTAGACTGGAGAGTTGGAAGCATGTGGGACAGAACAACGGACTTATAGTGGGGTATGGTAATCTTGACGTTCCTGCTCCGCTGTATGCATACGACCTACAATGTCCTAATTGCTTTCAGCCGAATGTACTTCCTTTGCGCTCTTATGAGTTGAAAATGAGTAGTGATGGCTTTGCCACTTGTACTAACTGCCATCGTAAGTATAACCTTAATACTGGGGGTAACATCGTGAGTGGCGAGGGGGGGAAGAAGCTTATCCGTTATCGTGCTAATTGTACGGGGCCAACTGGCGTTTTGGGGGTTAATTAGTACTGTACTTTTATTGTTACTTTCATGGTAGCACACATGTTTTATGCATGTGTGATACGTTCGTCTTTCATCGCAATTACCCCTTTTACTCGTAGCGTGCATCGATGTTGACTAACAAAGAACAAGCGCCTTTTCAACCTTAAACGATTTGTTGAGCCACAGAATACGTAGGAAGTTTAGTACTATATTATATAGGTGTATGTTGATAGAGTCAAGTAGAGAAAAATCATAAATAGCGATACCAATCAACCTAATAATATCAAAAAAGCATAAAAAATTTTGTTAGTTCGAAGATTTAGCCTTATCTTTGCAATCGGTTTGCCGCAATGGTGGAATTGGTAGACACGAGGGACTTAAAATCCCTTGGCCAGTAATGGCTGTGCGGGTTCGAGTCCCGCTCGCGGCACTTTCTTCTTAAATCTCAATGCGCATGAGGCGAATAGCATATATACTCTTGTTCTCCCTGCTGTTAGTTTCTTGTGGTACTCGTAGCGGTTACTTCAAGATGGAGGGGCGTTTCTTGCACATGAATCAAGGTGAACTTTATGTTTATAGCCCAGATGGGGGTATCAATGGTTTAGATACTATCAAGATTGAGGCTGGACGTTTCTCTTATGAGAAACCTTGTAGTAAACCTTCTACATTAATTATAATCTTCCCTAATTATTCTTCGCAGCCTATCTTTGCCGAATCGGGTGAGGCGGTAGACGTAAAAGCTGATGCTTCCCATCTAAAAGAGATGGAGGTAGAAGGAACGAAGAATAATGAACTGATGACTAAGTTCCGTAAGCAGATAGCAAGTGTATCCCCTCCTGAGGAGATGAAATATGCGATAACGTTTATCAACGACCATCCAGAGTCGCCGGTGAGTGTATATCTGCTCAATCGTTACTTTATTCAAACGGAATCTCCTGACTATAAGCAGGCGGCGAAACTATTGCAGGTATTGATGAAGGAACAGCCTGAAAATACCGATTTGGGTCGTCTTCAACGGCAATTAACCGAATTAGGCTCGTTGCCAGTCGGTAGTAAGATGCCTAAGTTTATAGCCAAGGATATAAATGGAAAAGTCGTGAATAATTTGACATTCCAAGGGAAGGATATTGTTATTATCAATACTTGGGCTGCATGGAGTTATGAGAGTCTTGACATTCAGCGTGCGTTGAGTGATGCTGTGAAGGCAGGGAAGATAGCTGCTATGGGTATCTGTATTGATGCCAATCCTAAGGAGGTAAGGCAGTCATTAGAGCGTGACGGCATAGAATTTCCTAATGTATGTGATGGAAAGCTACTTAATACTCCATTGCTCAAAACCTTTGGACTTAATACTGTACCAGATAATATTGTCATTCGCAACGGGAAAGTAACAGAAAGGAATATCACCGCTAATACTATCCGTCAGCGTTATGGCACTGACTAAAAACCAATAGTGTGCTTGTAAAAACATTCTGTGCAGCTGTCAACGGAATGGAAGTCACCACCGTGACAGTCGAAGTTAGTATTACGCGTGGCGTATTGTTCCACCTTACCGGGCTGGCAGATGGCGCGGTAAAGGAAAGCCATGACCGTATTGCAGCAGCACTTCTCAATAATGGGTATAAGTTCCCTGTAGCCGATATCACCGCTAATCTCGCTCCTGCCGACCTCAAGAAAGAAGGCTCCAGCTTTGACCTCCCATTAGCAATCGCTATTCTTGCTGCTAATGAGAAGATGAGTTATGATCGTTTGCGAGAGTTCATGCTTGTGGGAGAGTTGAGTCTCGATGGGACCTTGCAACCAGTAAAAGGTGTGCTTCCTATCGCTATCAAGGCACGTGCAGAGAAATTTAAGGGAATCATCGTACCCAAAGCAAATGAGCACGAAGCAGCTGTGGTAGATACGTTAGAGGTCTACGGAATGGAGAATATATTACAAGTTATTGATTTTCTTAATGGTAGCTCCAATCCAGAACCCTGTTTCGTTGATACGCGAAAAGAATTCTATGAACATCAATATGCTTTTGATCTCGATTTTGCAGATGTTCGTGGACAGGAGAATGTAAAGCGAGCTTTAGAAGTGGCAGCCGCTGGCGGACATAATCTTATTATGGTTGGACCGCCAGGAAGTGGAAAGAGTATGATGGCAAAGCGTCTTCCTTCGATTCTTCCCCCTCTGTCTTTATCGGAGAGCTTAGAGACAACACAAATTCACTCTATTGCGGGAAAACTGAGTCGTGACACCGGACTAATAACGCAACGCCCCTTCCGCAGTCCTCACCATACTATCTCTGAAGTGGCACTCGTGGGTGGTGGTGCTAATCCAATGCCAGGCGAGATAACCCTTGCTCATAATGGAGTGCTCTTTTGTGATGAACTACCAGAATTTAATAAACATACCTTAGAGGTTCTTCGACAGCCGTTAGAAGACCGCAAGATAACTATCTCTCGTGCCAAATATACCGTTACTTATCCTTGTAGTTTTATGTTCGTAGCAAGTATGAATCCATGTCCATGTGGCTATTTTGCCGACCCTACACATCATTGTGTATGTTCGCCAGGACAGATTCAGAAATATCTGGCCAAGATATCAGGACCGCTGATGGACAGAATAGATATTCAGTGTGAGATCGCTCCTCTTCCTTTTAAGGATATCTCACAGGCTACACCGGGCGAACCAAGTGCTACTATTCGTGAACGGGTTATCCGTGCACGTGCTATTCAGACGGAGCGTTTCAGTGGTTATCGTCATATTCATTGTAATGCGCAGATGAATGAACGTATGATTCATGAGTTTGCTGAACCTGATGAGGCCTCCATCAAACTTCTTCGTGATGCCATGGAACGACTGAAACTATCGGCACGTGCCTACAACAGAATTTTGAAAGTGGCTCGTTCTATAGCCGATTTGGAGGCATCGGAGACGGTGCAAGTGCAGCATATAGCTGAGGCTATTGGGTATAGGAACTTAGACAGGAGTGATTGGGCAGAACGATAATTTTTGTTTCTTATCTATTGCCAATAAGAGAATTGATAGGGAATAAGAGAAAAAATAGTATTAAGCATAAAATTAAATGATATGAAAAAGCTATTGATGTTTATGTTGTTGTTGATGAGCTTAGCTGTGTCTGCTGAGACAGGTGACTCATTGATGACAGTAGATTGGAATAGTATAAAGGCTGAGGTGGAAGCTAATCCACAGCGTGTACAGAACTTGGTTGATGAGTTTATAAACGTAGACTCTGACTTAACGATGACTGCTAAAGATCGAATCTTAGCTGTCTACGGGCGCACTTATCTCAATAATGGTAGTGACATGAGTATTGAAATTGACATGATGAAGGTTAGACGTGACGGAAAGTTTGAAGAAGCAGCTACGATAGCCGACAGGGTTCTTGCAAAAAATCCGCTTAATACGAATGCACTCATTTCTAAGATCTATTATTTCAGGAAACTCTCTGGTTCTGATCCTGACAAGGAGTGGATGACAAGTGATAGTCTTAAAGTTTATTCTGTTCGTCTTTCACGTATCTTGGATACTATCTTCATGACGGGTGATGGGAGTAAAGAGCATCCTTTCTCTGTCACCTCTGTAGGTGATGAGTATAATTTTGTGAATTTCTTCCTTGGTATCCTCAAAATCAATGGACAGATGATGATAGAGAAGACCGACTGTCTTATCTTAGGTGATACCAGTGAAGTCTATACTTCGCCTGACATCTATTTTGATATTAAGCGTGTCCTCGAATTAGAGGCAGGAGTGTTTTGCTTAGATGGAAATGAGATAGAGTAGAGGGTATCTGAGGTCTGCATACTATTTGCCTCTTTAGGTTTATGGGGTGAAAGATACTGTCGTGTCTGTAGCGTCTGTGGACTTTTTGCTATGTATTTGGCGTAAAGCGATTTCTAAAAAACAAATTTTGCTGTCATTACTGTCATGCAATAGAGGCTATTAACTTGTTAATTTATAGTAATATAGACGAAATGTTAAAAATGACAGCAAATTGATTTTAAACTTATTCAGGTAATTCTATGTAATAATTACTACTTGTTTTGTAGGTGTTACCACATTCATTTCTAAGGAAGAGGAATAAGCAGGAGAGGGCAGTGATAATTATTGGTATTAGATATGGTTATCTGAGAGGTCAATAAATAAGGATAGAAACTCGTAAAAGATTTCTGTATTACTTGTTTTCATGAGAATATTCAAGATTCTATTCGTCGAAAAATGTTTTTATTGAACATTAATAGATTTTTATCCCATAAAACTTTGATATATCATTTTTTAGCATTATCTTTGCACTGAGGTAAATTAAACATTAAGGCTATAGAATTCCGACATTCATTGAATTGGTGTTGGAATTCTGTTTCTTTATATGTTTTTGAAAAACGGATTAATTATTTAAAACAAGATATTATGGCTTATATGTCACAGGAAGGCTACGATAAGCTCGTAGCTGAGTTGCAGTATTTAGAATCTGTTGAACGTCCCAAGGCATCAGCTGCTATTGCTGAAGCAGCCGATAAGGGCGATTTGAGTGAGAATTCAGAGTATGATGCTGCTAAAGAGGCGCAGCGTCATCTTGAGGCACGTATTGCTGAGATGAAGATGACCGTGGCACAAGCAAAGATTGTGGATTTGTCACGTTTGAGTACTGACGCTGTGCAGATTATGTCTACTGTTGAGATGACTAACGTGAAGACAAACGCTAAGATGAAGTACACGATTGTTAGTGAGACAGAAGCTAATCTGAAACAGAACAAGATTTCCATCAAGACTCCTATTGCACAAGGACTGTTGAATAAGAAAGTGGGTGACGAGGTTGAAATCACAATCCCTCGTGGTACGATTGTATTGCGCATAGACAAGATATCTATTGATGCTTAAGAACTAAACAAGAGGAGGTTAGTATGACAATATTTAGTAAGATTGCTGCTGGGGAGATTCCCAGTTATAAGTGTGCAGAGAATGAGCAGTTTTATGCGTTTCTTGATATTGATCCAGTAACAAAGGGACATACACTTGTTGTGCCTCGTAAGGAGGTTGATTATATCTTTGATATGGATGATGATGAGCTTGCTGCCTTTGAAGTGTTTGCAAAGAAGGTGGCATGCGCTATAAAGACTGTCTTTCCATGTAAGAAGGTAGCACAGGTTGTGTTGGGACTGGAAGTCAATCATGCACATATTCATCTCTTGCCAATGAACAGTGAGGCTGATGTTGATTTCAAGCATCACGTACAAGTTGAGGCAGAGGAGCAGAAAGAGATTGCTGAAAAGATATTCAAAGCTTTTCAGGAATTGGAATAACACTTGGCTTTTCTGGAATAAGATATTATCAAGATGGGGATATACAGTCATTGCATATCCCCGTTTATTATTTTCCTTAATATAAGGAAGCTTCGCTTAGCAAAGTAATCCCACTTTTACCCAATTTGCTACTCTCCTCCTTTGGAGGGGTTGGGGGAGGTTTTTATTTATACAAACTCATCCCCCTTTTTTATCTGTACCTCATTCACATATTTCCTTACCAATGCTGAGGAATCTTCTTTCTTGCAGATAAGTAATACGTTATCTTTTTCTGCAATGATATAGCCATCAAGGCCATTGATGACACCTAATTTGTCTTTGGAGAGTTTTATGATATTATTGGTAGCGTCTTCAAGGATAACATCAGAGTCTATGATGACATTATCTCCCTCTCGCTTGCTTAGTGACTCATAGACACCATGCCACGTACCAAGGTCTGCCCATCCGAAATCGCATTTCATAACATAAACATTATCAGACTTCTCAAGAATACCATGATCTAAAGATATGTTTGGATAGCGTGGGAAATTCTCACGTATGAAAGTTTCCTCTTCTTCAATTGTAGTAATCTTCTCTCCGCTCTCCTCATCACGAATGACGGATGGAAGAAAACCATAAAGGCACTGGCGTAAGTAGTTGGTGTTAGAAAGGAACAGACCTGTGTTCCAGCACCATTCCTTACTATCCATGAACATCTGTGCAAATTGTCGGTCGGGCTTCTCTGTAAAAGCCTGCACCTTATATATATCACCATTGCCAGTGTAGACACCCTTTTGGATATACCCATAACCTGGCTCTGGTCGGGTAGGGCTAACGCCCATGGTTAGTATAGCGTCGTTGTTCTCAACAAACTGTAGTCCATCGGTAATATTACGAAAGAAAGCATTGTCGTTAACAATCGTCTGGTCAGAGGGGGATACAATGATGTTAGCTTTGGGATCGAACATCATGATACGATGTACTGCCCACGCAACGCTTGGCGCAGTATTACGGTGTATCGGCTCTGCCATGATACGGTCGGATGATACCTCTGGCAATTGTTCTCTAATCAAGTCGAGATAATCGCAACTGGTATTGATATAAATATTCTCTTTAGGAAGAACTTGAGCGAATCGATCGAAGGTTTGTTGAAGTTGAGTACGACCCACACCAAAGAAATCTATAAATTGCTTTGGGTGTTTATCTCTACTGCACGGCCATAGTCTTCGTCCCTTGCCACCGGCAAGAATCACGCAATAGTTGTTTTGTTTCGTAGTCATTATTTATTTAAGCTAACCAACATTTGTTTCCTCAAAGGTACCTTATATAACTCATACCTCCAAATCTTTTGATGTTAAATACCGCAAATACTAACGAATCACCGTATTGTCATTAAATAATCCCTCAAAAATTTGCCACATTCAGATTTTCTCTCTACCTTTGCACTCGTTGTTCAGACAACAGCCATGCCCAGATGGCGGAATAGGTAGACGCGCTGGTCTCAAACACCAGTGGGGCAACCCATCCCGGTTCGAGCCCGGGTCTGGGTACCAAGTGAAAAGCTAAGTAGTTTATTATTAAATACTTAGCTTTTTCTTATTTTATAAATGTTCCCAAATTGTTCCCGTTAAGCTAAGAATTAGTTATTATATCTACTAACTATCCACGTCTGATTCCTAGGATCATATTTAACCATATCTCTATAGACTGGTAATAAATGAAGCGCAGAATCAATTTGTGGTGCTTCTATCATATAAATATTTCCTCTTTTTTGAAAAGTTATAGGGTAATTCCGTGTAACGAGACCTAACTGTATTCTATAGTGCTCTTTTAGATTTTCAATGTTGATATTTTTTTTCTCTAAAGAGTCTTTTTCCATCTCTAATTGATGATATGTAACAGGTTTACCATTTACCGTTCTATATGTAATAAAAGAATTAGAATCGGGTTCTATAAATAGTCCAAAAAGAGAATCCCTATACTCTAGCAAGTTCAATTTAGACTCCAACGTATCATTTCTATCGAATAATAGCATATTAGTTATAAGTGAACTTGTAAAAACAACAATAAGAAACATCCAAAGATTTGCCAATCCTCGTTTCGACTTCTCGTGAATCTCGATTCTTTGATTCAACTTATCTATTGTTTCTGTTATATTTCTATCATCCATCAAGGACTTTGCTTCTAACTCCTCATAAAGTTCCGAAACTATTTCCTTAAGTGTTTGCTCTTGGATTTTCTTCATAATAGATTTTATTGTATCTTTTTAAGAAACTTCAGATTATTTATTTGGGCTTTGAGTTCAAGTCTCTCCTGTTTTAACCTGTCTATTTCAGACCTATAATTTGCCTCTTTATCAACCCATTTTTCCCATTGTTCTTTATCTTTCTGTAGTTGGTTTCGTGTCATCTTAGTTTCCTGAAAATAACATCCTCCCTTAAAGCCAACACATAAAATAACTACAATTATTACCAGTTTCCCCCACAGACTATCAAGGGCTACAAGCAACCTCTCAACCCGTGTCTCTTTGTCTTGGCTTTTTATTACTGGCATAAATAATACGTTTTTACTTTTTTGATGTGCCATATATACCATGTATTAATAGAATCCTATGTTATGTAATAGAACTCCATAAAAAAATACATTTCGCATATTATAGACATAATAATGTTTAAACTATAACTCACATTTAAGCATTATAGCCCTCCTCAAAATCTTTTTTAAATTCATCTGGTATCGTTTCCAAGACATTTTCTTTATCCTGCTGTACCCCCATGACAAAACCATGATTTCTTACAATATCTTGTACAAACTCATTACAGTTTAGTCTATTTATAATATTACCAACGCCTGCTGATAAAGATAGCCTACCCATATTGTTTGGTAGAATTGCCCTATAAATTTGAATACGCCCTTCGCTCCCCCAAGCTCCTTGTTCCTCATTATGCTCCCATACTAATGATGTGCTACCATCAGATTTAGCAAGAAACCCTATGAGTTTATAATATTCATGCTCATTGGCAAACTGTATTTGTCCATTTATTCCAAAAGATTTTTTATACATAGTTGTAAATTTTAATTAGTTCATTCTTTAATGCTGCAAATGATGTGCTAAGTGAAATATTCTGATCTAATCCTGTGTTTATAACGAAGATAAAGGACTCCTTGCGATAGTATTTATCTCCAACTGTTTTCAATGAAGTTTCAACAGTATCAGCCTTTGCTAAAAGGCAGGTTAGTTGATAATCTCGATTTATCTGTTGAGTCCTATTACTAGGATGTGCTAATGTATAATGCTGAGTAGCTGTCAGCTTAATCAAATTTTCTAAATAGTGAGCCAACTGCGGAAATTGTGATTTGGGGAAGATATGATGAACTTGTGTCGCTTCACCATTTCCATACTGATCATGTACTTCGCTATCTATCTGTATCTTGCGGAGTAGATTCATTGCTTTTTGAACATAATAAGCATTATATGCTTCTTGCTGTTCTATGTCTTGCTGTTGCTCTGCTTCTTGACGTGTAATAGACTTCTCTTTGTTTAAGTCTCGCCAATTCTTACGATTATACATTAAGTCAGAAAATGTAAAAGCATATTGGGACATACGCCCTTTCTCCGTACCATTGATTTGATTTTCTACAGCATAAACATTGAGAACTTTTGGGAAAATGCGATGGACTTCAACATTAGTGTTGATTGCAGTGCAACCAATGGTAAATTTATCATACCTATCCTTTAGTTCTTGAAAATCTGCTGCTGTAGCATTTCCTTGGAGGCACTTATTCTTATAAGTATCAAAATATTTCAAGAGTCCACTATCACTTAATACCTTGACAAGATAACAGTAAAGGAAATTAAAAGTATTACGCTCTCTTTGTGCAATGTAATCTAGAATATCCATATTAGCAACACTATAATAGTTCTTACCAGAGCGTTTTTTTATTTCCAAAACATGTGCATAAGCAAGCATTCTAAGAGGTTGTTGTATAAACTTATCATACTCGCTACGTGCTGTAGGGTTAGTTGGGAGAGGTTTATTAAAGATTGCTTTTGCATTCTTTATAAAATAACGTGCTTCCCAAATATCTAACACAGTAAACTCATGTGTAGTGTCCACAGCATTTATAATGCAATCTGCTATGAAACATACTACATCTGGAGTACACTTTTGATCCATGAAGCGAGCATCTCCAGACTTTCTAACATCTAAATCAAATTGATTCAGGTATGATGTTATTTGATCTCTCATAATATTTTATTTGAGTTTCCCGAAAAAGAAAACGGAATTATTATCAATGTTTAACGAACGAGTTCCTAAGTTCCTTGCTACAGCATAGAACTTTGTAAATTGCTCTGTAGAGTAAAATGAAAGGTCTTGTTTTGTAACCTTGTCATTCTTATCTATTAGCGTAAGTATAGCTACTGAGCCATCAGCGATACAGTCCTTTGGCAAAAAGCACGCACGAGGATTATAAGTTAAGTTTGGCAATAATACGCAATCGGTATGATTTAGGAATTTTCCAACGTCAAGACCGTCTATATCATCAATATAACTATCATAATCAGGAATGTTTACTATCTCATTATTTCCTATATTGCGTGATTTTAGCACTCTGATTTGTCCATAACTACTTGTAATCGCTTTTGTTATCACTCTATCCCTATATGCCTTAAAAACATCAAACTCTAATTTGTTGGCTACATTATCAAATTCTTGGTTTCTATAAATAATCCAACAAGGAAAATTATCGTCAGTAAGATAGGCTTGCTTTTGCACATCTATTCGTTCTGTAATATAAGATTCCACTATTGTATTTTCTGGTTTCTTAGCTGTTTCAAGTACAAACGCAATAGTTTCTATCTTAACATTTTTGAATCCCTTTTCTCCAAAATCTATGATGTGGGAAATCCTCTTTTTAGCCATCAATAAGCGCGTCTTATTAAATTCTGGAGCATTAATCAAACTTTTGGGAACAATAAGTGCAACGACACTACCTAATAACATCGCTTTCTCTATAAAGAAAGCAAAAATATTGTTTGTAGCAGTATTGTAAATGTCTGATTTGTATGATGCAAGCAAGTTTTTCTCTTTAGTTAGCTTTTTGTAAGGAGGATTACCTACTACAACATCATATTTTTTGCTGAAAATGTGCAACAGAAAATCTGCACATATATAGTTGATATGTACATTCTCAGGAATAGTCACGTGGTTTAGTAAGTTTTGTAGGGTCTCAATGCTTCTATTATCTATATCGACAACATCTATGTTTACAGATGGTAAATCTTCATACTTTTTTATCAACATAGGGATAAAGTTACCGACCCCTACGGATGGCTCCAAAATATTTAATTCGGCAGCTCCCTTAAAATCTGGCAAGTTTTTTACGACTGAAAAACATATATCCTGTCGAGTATAATAAGCTGCGTTGTCGTCTCTATTGGCATTGGCTAATTCTGCTATTTTTGACAGCTCAAAAAACTTCTTTCCTGTAGATTTCTTTATAAAATCTACAAGATTTTTTTGTTCAGCCAATTTACGTTGTTCAATAAGTTTCTTTATATCCTGTTCTGCAATAACTGGAGCACACAAAACTCTACGAATTTTATGCGCAATCTGCCTAAATATTACAGTAGGAACAGCTTCTCCCAAATTCTGGCGGATATTCATTTCCTCTTTCTTGAGAAAGGCTTCCTTTTCTTTTATAGATAGAGTGTTTAGAGTATCAAAGGGTATATCAGACCATTGGAAAGAATGAGGGACGGACATCATTAGCATGACTTCTCTAATACTGAACACACGATTGTCAACAGGGTGTACAGTATTCTGACTAGCCATTATATCGTTGCGTGTGTGAATACATGGCGCAACTTTATCCCAACATTGACGAGTATATTTATCTCCGTTCTTACGTGCGTTATAAACTACTACGCCATTCTTTATAGTGTGAGGTATTCTATTTATATCTGTATTGTCAAATGCAGATTGTCCCTCTTTTATTTCTGAAATCCATGCCTCCATCTTAGGGGCATACTTTCTGAAATTATGATATATATCAGTGGGGGAGATTTCTCCCATTGTTTTTAGCGAAGGTAATTCACCTATAACGTCACGGAGTGTTTTCTCTGGTTGCTTATCTGGGAAAACATCATAAGGAGTAATTTCTCTAATATCCTTTCTTACTCCTATGACGAGTGTTCTAGTCCTACTAGACGGATTACCATAATCCTTAAAATTAACAACCTTATACAATATATTATATGAACCTCCGAGATTAAGCTCTATGGCACTACGAATAGTCTTATCTTCCCCATCTATATCAGTACAAATTGAAGTTAAGAATGCTCTTACATTTTCAAAAATAAAAAACTTAGGCTGTATTTGCTTAGTCATTTTTATAGACTCCACAACAAGCGAATTACGTTTCAATTCATCTTTCTTCTTGTGGTTAGCTACAGACATTCCCTGACATGGAGGAGTCGCAACAAGCACATCCAAATCTTTTACATTGAAATTCTTTTGCCATAATCTTAATTCAGAGAACACTTTGTCTTGTGTTGCTTGCTCAGTCATATCACCGCAAATATAGCCACTATCATAAGCACATTTTTGATTGTACTTTTGAATCTTTAATCTTCGCTCTAACAATTCTACTGTTGCAAGACAGTAAAAATTTTCTTCTTTGAACCCGTAGCAACCTATACCAGCACTACTGAATAAGCTGATATATGTGTGTAGTCCATACGGAGAACGGCTTTCCTCAACAATAGATTGAGGCAATTCTATTTCTTTATAAGTCTTCTTTGGCATCACTTTGCATGCTTTAATTCATTCCTCACTAATGACAACACATCTGAAGCAACAGATTTATCAGTTGCTATCACATCTGAGACCTTGTCTGCTAGCCACAAAGTCAATAGGTCTTCATGAGCTACATTAAACAAATTTGATAATATCACAATTTGTTCTTTTTTGGCTTTCCTCTCTCCTCGTTCTATTTTACAATAAGTAGCCGTATCAATATCAAGTGCCGCAGCTAAACGACGTTGCGGCATTTGATTTATTGTACGTAATTCTTTTATTCGTTCGGAAAACAACATATTAACTATTTTTGTCTTGACTTTATTTGGCAAAGTTACGAATTTTACACGAGAGTAACAATTTTACTTATATTTTTATTCCTCTCTTTCTTGCTTTTTCCTATTTTATAAGGGATGCTTAAAGTTTTGTTCGATGGTAATGAATAATCATTGGCATTGTAGAGTATGAGTTACTGGGATTGTGGATACGCTTCTTTTTTGTGCGCCACAAACGGTTGCTGCGCCTTCATTTTACGCAAACGGGAGATGAGGTGGTGGAAAAGGTGGGCCACAAGTTTGGGGTGAGAGGGAGCAAGGTCGTGATTCTCGGAGAGGTCGGTTGAGAGGTCATAAAGCTCTTTATTCCCTGTAAGATACGAATAGATTAGTTTCCACTTTCCCTCACGAATAGCACAGTTGAGGCTGATGCCCAGTCCTTCACCATCCCATATATTAGGATAGTTCCACACCAGTTGGCGTTGCTCAAAGCCCTGTTGCCTACCACGAAGTATCGGTGTAATATCTTTCCCATCAATAGTCTGTGGCACATGATAGTGCTTGATTCCCGCCATAGAGAGCAGGGTCGGGTAAAGGTCCTCGATGATTATCGGAGTATTTGAACGTGAGTTGGGCTTTACTACGTGGTTCCATTTCACAATGAAAGGCACTCTTATCCCTCCTTCATATAGTGACCCTTTACCGCTCTTGAGTGGTGCATTCTGTGTGTAAAGCTCCCCGTCTCTCCAATAGGACGATGAGGCAAGTCCTCCGTTATCACTCATAAAGATGATAATCGTCTCTCGCTTGAGTCCAGCCTGCGCCACCCAGTCCATGAGGTCGCCCAAACTTTTATCCATTCCAGCAATCAACGAGGCGTAGGCAGCCTCCTTCTCCGATAGTCCACGTGCACGATAGGTGGGATAGAAACGCATATCTCGGTCGATGGGAACGTGTACGGCATAATGAGACATATATAGATAGAACGGCTGATCATACTTTTTCGCCTTCTCCAAAGCCGCTATCGCCTCCTGTGTAAGGGCTTCAGTCGCAAAGATGCCAGTCCCCCAATAACGTTCCAAGCCAGGTATTGCGAAGGGAGATATGGGCTTTCCATCCTTAGTAAAGCCATAGTTACGCTCACTAAGATAGGTTGCTAAGCCACCAGCAGCAGTACCAGTTATGTTTGTATCGAAGCCAAAGTGGCAGGGATTCTCACCTGGAGTATCAATCGCACCCCAGTGTGCTTTCCCACAATGTATGGTGTGATAGCCCACATTCTTTAGTAGTTGTACAAAGGAAATCGCCTTTGCTGTATGCCCCACATTACCACTCTGTGCAATACCATTGTAATTCCAATCAGGTAGTGTGACCCCATCTCGCTTCCCATCTGTCATCTGATCGCGATGTAAGGTCCAATTCGTTACCCGATGCCGTGCCATATTCATGCCAGTCATCAAGCTACATCTTGAGGGCGAACTGATAGGTGTTGCGTACGCATCTGTGAACATCATCCCCTCTGCAGCAAGTCTTTCCATATTCGGGGTGTCGTATTTTCGATTATTAGCAGTAATCGAATCGGCAAAAGGAAGGGACGTATCCTGCCATCCCATATCATCAACCATAAAGAAGATAATATTAGGCTGCGACTTAACTTGTTGTGCATTAGCTGGAAGGAGAGCCCCTATTGACATCAACGAAGCCGTTACGAACAGGGGAGAAGGGCGTCTCGTGAAATGGAAGAGATAGGTATTCTTCATTGTCGATAATTATTGCTTGGGTTCTTAGTCATGCCACAAAGTTAAAAAGAAAGTAGGTAACAACAACATAATTTTACGATGTTATTAAAAAAATATAAGACTTTTATGTCCTATTCAGAATAATTTTCTATCTTTGCACGTGGTCTTTATTTCACATTTTCAAGTTATTACCAATAGGCAGTATAACGATTTCTATCTATTTTATCTTCAGATGGTAAGCTATTTAAAAACAATCCGTTCGCTGGTTACAGTACTTCTTTTCACGTGCTGTACGACTTATGCTCAGGCACAACAATGGGATGACAAGATTCTTATCTCACAATGTGACGAACAATACACATTGACTTTTGATGGTGATAAACCTATTGTAAAGAACATAGAGAAAATCACTTATCAGTCTAATTCAGTGACGAAAGTAATGCCAGAAACCACTGTCTTCTATGGAGAATTTATCTCTTTGGATAATATCTCGGGGCATGGTCAGAAGCAATATACGAATGTCACTCCTGAAAATGTGTTCTACGACGATACGAAGGCATGCACCCTTCAAGGTGAGATAAGTAAGAAAGGCAAAACAAGCAGTGCTTCCTTCGAGCGCACCTTTAAGGATATTAAGTATTTCACACGTGTTTATTTGCTCGAAGACTATTTCATTCAGCACAAGACACTGACCATCACTATTCCTAAGAAATTGGCTGGTTATAGGCTTAAAGAGATGAACTTTGAGGGCTATAACATACAGGTTGCACATGAGTCAACGGCTACGGATGAAGTTTACCGCTATACTATGACGAACTGTAATCGCATGAAAGAGGATCCGCACATGCCTCCTTCTTCAAGTGTCTATCCTTATCTTTTGATCATCGGTCCCTTTGCTGATGTAAACGACTTGTACACCTGGTCGATGAAAATGGCTGACGTGGATTGCAATATACCTAATCTTCAGGCGCTCTTAGCCGAGATTAATAAGACAAGTAAGACTCCCGAAGACCGCATAAGCAACACTTATCGATGGGTGCAGGACAACATTAGATACATAGCCTACGAAGCCGGAATAGCCGGACATCGCCCGGATACACCTGCCGAGGTGCTCCGTAAGCGTTATGGTGATTGTAAGGGAATGGCCTTATTGCTCACTACCTTACTTAAAGCACAGGGTTTCGATGCTCGTTGGACAGATATAGGAACGGAGGAGATACCCTTTAAGATGAGTGATGTCCCTACTCTTGCAAGTGCCGATCACGTGATTTGTACGCTCTTATATAAAGGTAAGACTTACTTTATTGATGCTACTTGCAAGCACATCCCATATACTTATACTCCGCAGCACATACAAGGCTCGCAAGCAATGATTGCCAACGGCGACCGCCCAAGACTTGAGATTGTACCCGTCAGGAAGCCTGATGAGTCTATTGATAGCCTCTCTTACAATTACCAACTACAAGGAGATGCTCTTGTGGGAACGGCTACCTATATGACACGAGGTGATATGAAGGAATGGTTTATGACTGTTTCTGACAAGGCTGGAAGCAAACATAACGATGATTTACTTGCCAATAACCTTAATTCAGACACACATAATATGACGGTGTCTGACGTGAAATGGGTGGATGATGATCCTCGTCACGAATGGGGAAAGTTTACTGGTAAGGTGGTTAATCAGCCTGCTGTGCAACAGGCTGATGGAGAGTTATATATCGAAATGAGCCCACATAATAATCTCTTCGATGCTCGCATTGATACCACACAACGCACGCATGATTTCTATTTACCAGTTCGATGCAATGTAGTTAGGCAAGCTGTGCTAACCATTCCTGCTGGTTATCGTGTAGATTACTTACCTTCTTCAGCTACCTTCAATACTCCTGAGGGTACGTTCACCTGCCAATTTGTGCAGAATGGGAACGTTATCACTTTCCGTCAAAAGATGCAAATAAACAAAAGGCAAATCCCATTAAAGAACATACCACAGTGGAATGATGCGCTAAGGAAGTGGACGGATGCTTGTAACGAGCAAGTTGTCTTGAAGCGAAGATAGCCTTTTCTTCGTTCGTTTTAACTGCTATTAATTATTATCAATACATATAATTATGAAAAAGCTAATCACATTGCTACTCCTCACCATCATAGCTCTTCCTATGATGGCATTCGATGATGAGGACTATCAAAAGTTTGCACGTGAAGTGAAAGCGGAGGTCTGGAAGAAGGATCTCCCACAATTCAACAATCGTACAGTACCGGCAAAGTATAATAAAGAGTCGGCTGTTGTCTTGGCGAGATATGAGGAGGTTGGAGTCGACTATAGCAACCGCTTCAGTGCGCTTAGCCTTGGTAAGGTGAAGCAGTGTACGGGTACTCATCTCGTCCGTAACCTTGTGAAGATTAATGATAAGGCTGCTTTGGACAAGTTCTCTACCTTTGAGTTCCGCACATACGACTATTCTCTCAATAATGGACTATGGCGTAACGACCGTCGAACAGTGCTCGGTGTGCGTGTTATCAAGCCTAATGGAACGATTAAGGAAGTAGAAGAGAAGGATTATCAAGACGATAACGAAGGGAAGAAAGGAGAAGAGAAACATGCAAAGCTTGCCGTTCCTAATCTGCAAGTAGGCGACATGATAGACTACTTCTACTATGACTATGACAAGTTAAGAGAGGAGAATATTGACCCAATAGTGTTCTTCTTTGGTGGTCAATATCCTATCCTTGATTATCAGGTTCATTGCTCTATTGATAAGGACTTATGCACTCAGTACCGCACAATGAATGGTGCTCCTGATTTTAAGCAAGGCGCTGACAAGGATGCTGTTGTTCTTGATGTTCGTGAGAAGAATATCGATAAGACTATGCCCGATTACGCTTACAATCCATTGGCGCAGACACCTTATACAATGTTATTCATCAATGCGGACGTAGTTTTAGAGTACATTCCAAAGAGTATGAAGACCAAAGGTTTGCAGGCAAACCCCGATGCGAAGGTTATTCAAGAGGACGCTTGGACACTCTGGGATGTGACTACTAGCAAGTGGACATTCTATAAGATGTTCAACAAAGTGATTGATGAAGCGAAGAAAATCAGCGATCCAACAGAGAGAGCAAACTATGTCTACAACTTCGCTATGTTGAACACCTTGGTGCATAATAATCCTTATTTCTCCTACAGGAACTTTGGTTCTGTATTCGCATTCCTACTTGATAAGCTCAAAGTGCCCTACTCACGTTTGTTGGTAACTAACCGCATGACCGAACCTATTGGGCAGTTGGCGAATATCTGGAACGTAACAGATGGATTCATGTTGAGTAATGGTCAGTGTTATTTCCCTCTAAGTACTCGATACGTCACTACGGCTAATACCATCCCTTCTATCTATCAGAACCGAGACGCTGTGGCTACTGATGCCAAGAAGAAGTTCCAAAAAGGACCTTTTAGAAACGTGACAGTGCCGGGTAGTCAGGCGAAGGATAACACAGAGAAGGTGGATATTGATGCTACTATCGATGGTATCTTACTGAACATCAAACGCCAAGATGCAACCACAGGATGCGACAAGGAAGGTAACATCATGGACTATACTTCAGCTGAGCAGATGGCTCAGGCATGGGGTGCTGACTATGGCGTAACAAAGTTCGCACAGCTTTATGACAAGGGATTAAACGTTGCTGACCAGCGAGCAGCAGAACGTGCAGAGCAAGATAAGAAATCTATTGCAGATAACTTCAGCGATGAGATTAAGGGATATCACGACCGTGCAGCAGTGAAAGTGAATGACACTAAGGTGCTCTCATGCGGTGAGAAGGATAAACCCTTTACTTATCTTGTAGATTACCAGATGGATGGTCTGGTCAAGAAAGCCGGTCGAAACCTTGTAGTCTCTGTCGGTCAGCTTGTCGGTCAACAGGTTCATATAGAGGGAGCAGAGCGTCAGCGCAATGTAGATATTATCTATCCTTACCCAAGAACCTACTCTGTTACAGTACGTCTGACCATTCCTGATGGTTATACAGTATCTCCCGAAAGCTTGCAGAAACTCAATTCTAATGTAGATAATAGTGCAATATCCTTTACTTCAAAGGCTTCTGTCGAGGATGGTAAACTATTAATGACTTTCGAGAAGGTGTATAAGCAGTACCGAGTGCCAGTTTCTCAGTGGTCAGATGTGTTATCTGCTCTTGATAAAGCATACGATTTCAATAGTTTACAAGTTATTTTGAAGAAGTAATCAAAACTCTCTCACGCTTCTCATAGAACCCTTCCCTGTCTCTCTGAAGGGGAAGGAGATTCTAACGAATGTTAGCTTAAAAGAGGAGAATGAAACCTTAATATGGCGGACAGATACCCAAAACTGTCCGCCTTTTTGTTGCCTCGTCTACCTCACAATATTCTATATAAGATATTTCCAAAGAGCCAATACGCCTCTTTTTGAATAAAGTCTTGTCGATAGAGGGAAATGTAAGGCACCCCTCTCCCTCGTTCCGTTTTCTCAAGTAGATTGATAAGCAGTTGTTGAGTAATCTACAAATCGGCTTGGAGAAAGGCGTAGACATCCTTCACCAGGATTAGCCAACAAAGATAGAGCCTCTACCAAATTAAGTTGAGCATGTTGTCTTTGTTTTTTTCTATTTACGTCCCCGAGAGGCCGTATTCTATATCTTTTAATTTGCAGAGTAATTCTTCTTTATTTTTGATATATCTCCCTAACATCTTCCTAATTAGGTGGTGTTACTATGTCTTAACACCTATTTAAAGATTATGTGGTAGATATGTTTGCCAATATCTCTTAGATAGATATCTTTATGTCACCTAATTAACAGTATCCTAAATCCAAGGAGTGTTGTAGCACGCTTGCGAGCTATCGGATACGACAGAGGTGTCCGATGCGGGTATGATGTTATTCTTTTCTAATCGTTTGAGGTAACTCCATCGAATGTTTGGGTCTTCTAATTCAAGTCTTCTTGCCCTACTCATATTCAGAAACTCTTCCTCCTTCTCCAGCCCAAGATAGTTTCTTCCCAACAAGTTTGCGGCTATGCCTGTTGTAGCACTCCCACTAAAGGGATCGAGAATCCACGCATTAACTTCAGTACTTGCCTGAATTAGTCTTGCTAATAGGCCTAATGGTTTTTGTGTAGGATGCTTTCCACATGTCTTCTCCCATATCCCAATGGCTGGTAAGTGCCATACATCTGTCATCTGTTTATTCCCATTTAGTTCTTTCATTAAGGCATAGTTAAAGTAATGGGGTACTTTTGAAGATTTACGCGCCCAAATAATAAACTCAGTAGAGAATGTAAAATAACGACAAGAAATATTGGGTGGAGGGTTCGTTTTAGCCCATGTTATAACATTCAATATCTTGAATCCTAATTTTAATAACTGTTGTTGTACACTGAAGATATTATGATGTGTACCTGATATCCATATCGTGGCATTGTCTTTCATGTGCTCACGTACAGCAGAAAGCCAGCGCAGATTGAAAGCATCCAACTCTTCTGGCGTAGTTGGTTTGTCCCAAACACCCTTATCCACACAGACTATCTTGCCACTCTGATAGCTGATACCGCCACCTGACAGGAAGTAGGGAGGATCCGCAAAGACCATATCAAAGCCAAACTTAAACTTTGATAAGGTATCAACACAATCACCTTGAATAAGTGTGAAATCGTTGTTTGGTGATTTATAAAAGGATGAGATCATTCTTTAATAAGCTTCAGAAAATCACTTATACTTGTTAGGTTATAGATACTGGGGATGATGTTATATGCTTCATGAAGTTTAGTTCTTGCATCTTTCCAGCCAATACCATCGGTAATCCATACGAACTCAAAGTTTGGAACTGAATTTACTTTTGGTGCAATGTCAGTATATGCACGAGCAACTTCGTTTAGTTTTGAGCCTCCTCCGCTATAGAAGTTTATTTCTATAAGATAAGTCTTTTGGTGTGCTTCTATTACAAAATCAAAGCGCTTCTCATCGTCTCCTAAAACTCTTTTAATGTCTGTCCATTCTTTAGAATACACTTCTTTTCGATAAGTGATATTGTTGTCATCAAATATCTTAGATACCATGTTCTCCATAACATGCCCACTTCTATTTTTACGAGCATTACTATCAAGACCTGTTTCGATGCCGAAGACGTAATCAACAAGGTTCTTTATCCTTCCTTCTTTTAGTATATGAGCAAGTCCAGTGTCCTCTAAATACTCAACAACACTATCCACGCTTTCAAAGAAACTGTTAAGAGCAACGCACTCTCCATTGGCGTTAAGCACCTTCTTCTGCCCATTACTACGAACAGCAATGAGGATATCTAAGATGTTGAAAGCCGTTTTGTCTCGTTCCCAAATCGTTTTAACACTTCGTCGAAGGTCGTTTGTTCCTATGAGACTATTTAGCATACATAGGCTTAACTTTATGTTCTCAACATTATTAGATATTTTATCAAAATCGCAGAAGAACCCTAATGTTTGGTTTGTTTCCCGTAGTTGAGACATGAAAGTCCCAAAGTTTTTCTCCATATTCATTATGATTAAGTTAGACGATATGCGTTTTTAAGTTTGCTTCTCTTTCCAGTCTTAAGTTTTCGATGTAGCTTACTTTGGAGGTGTTGGCCTTAGTGTTCAAATAATTGTGTACTAATATCTCTGTTAGTTTTCCTCTTTTATGAGGGTTGGAGTTAATACTTCTTGAAGCTACGAGGCGTTCTATTGAGTAAGATCTATAAAGATTATCAAAGAAATTGTCGTCTCCGTTCATTCCTTTACAGTCTGAATTGCTAAGCATAAATTTATGGCCAGCATCATGAATCTTATCACAATATTCTTTTAATCTTACCTGAGCGTTATCGTTAAAAGCCTCTTTTGTATAATCGTTAAAACTGGAAGTGTTACTTAAAGGGCGATAGGGTGGGTCAAAATAAAAGAGAGTCTTGCCTTGAGCATAGTCAAATGTTGCCTCAAAGTCAGCATTGATAATCTCAACCCGTTGTAATAGTTCGCTATCTCTTCGAATGGTATTAGGATCGCAAATAGTAGGATTTGCGTATTTACCAAAGGGAACATTGAACAGACCTCGCTTGTTTACGCGATAGAGTCCATTAAAGCAAGTCCTATTAAGAAAAAAGAATAATGTCGTATTCTCAACTGCTTTTAAGTCCTTCTGATTGTAGCGTTCACGCATGTTTAGGAAGAATAATTTACGTTCCTCCTCTGTTTTAAGGTCCCGATAAGTGTTTTCTATATCGTACAATGCTTCTATTAATTGCTCTGGTAGGTCTCTAACCGTTTGATAACAGGTACAGAGATCGCTGTTGATATCATTGATGATAGCATGTTGAATACAAGGATAACGCTGTAACATATAGAAGAGCATGGCTCCTCCACCTACGAATGGCTCTATGTATGTAGCATTCTCCCAATTATCAAAGTCAGCTGGAAGCTGTGCTTCAAGTTGTTCAATGAGTTGGGTCTTACCGCCAACCCATTTGATAAATGGCTTTGCTTTAAACATATTACTTATAGTTTACTTGAGTAGACAAAAATACAAAAAAACTATGAAGAAGCCATATTTATTCAGATGAAAATAAGTATAATATGTGATTACGGGGATGATTGAAGGGCTGTCATTCGTCTTTAATCATCTTACTATTATTACTATTTAATCGAATAGTCGACTGTCTCTGATTTTGTTTTATTTATTGTTTGGTTATCCTCCTTGTATGTTTCATCCCTCCATGGCCTAAATAGCCATCTACAACTTTGTTATTAGTGGTACAGTCATGGGCCCTTTTAGGAATATAAGAGCTTAGATAAGGGGTATTTTGCGCCTTAAAAATGTAAAGAAACCACGACGGTTTTGGTACGCTTAACCTTCTTCTTAGAATTATTTTCATGAAAAGAAATATTTTTTCTCACGTAAATAAATATTTTTTTTCATGAAGAAAATTATTTTTTTTCATGAAAATAATTCGAGAAGGGGATGGGTGGATGAGGTGGAACAGGGACGGGCGACTAATAAACGACGGCTTTTATACTAATAAAAAACGCTTGTTACCGTTTTTGAGTAGTGCATTATTCTACTATCTAAAGCGCTTGTTTCTTTTCAGAGTTAGCGCCTTATTCTACTATTAAAGGCTCTTGATTCCTTTTAGAAATAGCGGCTTATTCTACTATTAAAAGCTCTTGATTGCTTTTAGAAGTAGCGGCTTGTTTAACTTAAAAAAGCTTGCTTATGTCTTGCTGTAGCGTTTTTTTTGCGTTTATGGTATGTTTTAGCTATTGAAATTCGTATCTTTGTTGCTGATTATATATGTAATCTTATGAAACTAAGTATCTTTGATAATACTCTTCCTTTGTGGTTAAGAAGGGTCTCATGGGTATTCCTTACGCCTGTTCCGATTGCTCCATTTGTCTTTATTTGGACTATAATGAACTATGACGGACCTACTAATGAATTGGAGAGAATTGGTATGCTCCTTCTCTTCAATAGCTATTCTCTATGGCTTATCGGGGTGGTTCAGTTGGGAGCTGTTCTGTATCGACGCTATCATAAGGTGCTCATCTCAATTATTCCGCATGCCATTCTTGTGTTAATTATAGGCTTATTGATAACCTGGTTAGCACTTCGTCCTGCAGGTCCTTCGACGTTGGATGGGTATAGATATACGATATATCGTGATACACCAGCTGCCGAGCTTGCCACAGCAGTGGAGGATAATGACACGATGGAGATCGATCGTATCTTATATAGTCAGCCAAAGCTGGTGAATTTCCAAGATACGCTTTATGGGCAAAGTATGCTGAGGTTTGCTTGCTTGGATGGGAATGTAGCTACAGTGAAGAGCTTATTAAGGCATGGTGCTAAACCAAATCTTAGTAACTGGTATGATGGTAAGACGCCTTTGATAAGCCTTTGTGAAATTCCAAATCCATCTGAGGAGCAACTCAAGATAGCGGAGATATTACTGAAACATGGGGCTACGGTGAGACCAATAAAATCTTACTTGAAAGATTTTAAGCGCCTACCAGATTCCGAAGACGATACTATCAGTTTAGCTCCATTGGACATGGCAGCAGGAAGAGGGTCGCTTCCAATGGTGAAGTTATTGTTGAAGTATGGTGCAGACGTAAACTATCAAGAGTACTACACGGCTAATGATAGCACTTACAAAAGCTATTCAGCTGTTACGATAGCGATGATTGGTAGACGTTATGAGGTTGTTACTTATCTTTTGGAGCATGGTGCTAATCCTTTCCTGACGTTCTATGAAGACAATGAGACCTTGTTGTCTATGATTGAGAAGAGTCTTAAAGACCCAAGGATTAGCCCCTACGATAGGGAGCAGACGGAGAAAATCAAGCATGTGATTATGACCTACAAAGGGCGTTCATATTGATTGAGCGTTTTAGTTGAGGCTTGTTAGGGGATGAGAAGATGTTGAAGAGGCGTATTAAAAGTATTAATCTGTAAAAGAAAAAGCCACCTTTGGTGTGTTGATAGATAAATAGTTTGCTGATGGATAAGATAAGACTTACACTCGTATTAATGCTGGTGACGTTAACTATCGTTACCTGTATTCACCCGATTTATCCGAATGAACAGGTGCTACAACATATTGGCACAGTCTTGTTATTGGTACCTTTGACCATCGATGTGTTTAGGAAGCGATTGCCAATGTCGGCCTTTATCGGTATTAGTTGTTTCACGGTTCTTCATGTTATAGGTGCCCGTTACATTTATTCCTACGTCCCCTATAAGGAGTGGGCAGTCTCATTAGGTTTGGTAGAAAGAGGTTTCTTTCATGATCCACGCAATCACTACGACCGGTTAGTGCACTTCTCATTTGGTGTGTTATTCTTTCCTTATTTCGTTTATGTTTGTAGGAAGTGGGTAAAACAATCATCTGTTGTTGCTGTTTTCATGGCGTGGTGATGGTCCAGACGGGTAGTATGATTTACGAACTATTTGAGTGGCTACTGACGATGGTCATGTCTTCGGATGTAGCCGACAATTATAATGGACAGCAAGGAGACATGTGGGATGCACAGAAGGACATGGCTATGGCGTTAGTGGGGTCTACGGGGATGCTGTTGATATATATGTTGCGTTGTGTAATAGTGCGTAGGAAGTAGGGTAGAAAGTTGCCTAACGGCAGGTTGATGAAGGTCCTAATATGGATAACAAAGCCAAGACACGGGAGGAGTATTGGCATTTATAGATGTCATTTTGACGTAATTTATGTATAAATTCTTGGGAAATCAGCCTTTTTTTCTTACCTTTACACCAAATTTGAATAACGTAGATTATGAGTTACAACTTATTAAAAGGTAAAAGAGGTATTATTTTTGGAGCCCTCAATGAGAAGTCTATTGCATGGAAAGTAGCTGAGAGAGCCGTTGAGGAAGGTGCAGTAATCACTTTGTCAAATACTCCTGTCGCAGTGAGAATGGGTACAGTAAATGCACTGTCAGAGAAGTTGAACTGCGAGGTTATCCCTGCTGATGCAACCAATGTAGAGGACTTGGAGAACGTGTTCAAGCGCTCTATGGAAGTGTTGGGTGGTAAGATCGACTTCGTTCTACACTCAATTGGTATGTCACCAAACGTGCGCAAGCATCGTACATACGATGATTTGGACTACAATCTGCTTGATACAACACTCGATATCTCTGCTGTATCATTCCATAAGATGATACAGAGTGCTAAGAAGTTGGATGCTATCAATGAGTATGGCTCAATCCTTGCTCTCTCTTATGTGGCAGCTCAGCGTACCTTCTACGGCTACAATGACATGGCAGATGCTAAGGCTTTATTGGAGAGCATAGGCCGTAGTTTCGGCTACATCTATGGCCGCGAGAAGCATGTACGTATCAATACCATCTCTCAATCACCTACAATGACAACCGCAGGGTCTGGTGTTAAGGGTATGGATAAGCTCTTTGACTTCGCCGATCGTATGTCTCCATTGGGTAACGCAAGTGCTGATGAGTGTGCAGACTATTGTATCGTGATGTTCTCAGACCTTACTCGTAAGGTTACAATGCAGAACCTTTATCATGATGGAGGCTTCTCTAATGTAGGTATGAGTCTACGTGCTATGGCCACATACGAGAAGGGTCTTGATGAATATAAGGACGAGAACGGTAATATAATATACGGTTAACAATCTCTAACCAAGTCCTACAAAGAAGGAAAAGAACCTACGGGAGGTAATTTAGATAGGCAATTTCTCTAACCTCTTCCGATGGTAGGAAGCGACTGACGAAAGCCCATTAGGGTGAGAGACTGTCTGCTTCACTTTTCTAAAGGGGAAAGGACTTGGGAATAATGTAAGATATAAGAAAAGCTTCAGTAGGCCGAGACTTACTGAAGCTTTTTGTTTTCTTTTATTGACGTATAGCCTTGATGGGAGTTTGTTTGTTAGTTCAAAGGATAAGAGAATAGGGCTCTTGCTCTGTTGGTTGGGCTGAGGTAGATGTCTCAATAGGTGTAGCTTCTCCTTTAAGAAGGGTGAAAAAGGCTTATACGCAAGGGCTTTCTGGCTTTTAGGAGGAATGAGACTAACTTTTAATTAATGGTTTCTCCTCTTTTAAGAAGGCTGAGGTGGGACAACTCATACTATTTGTGTATAGTTCTCGCTATCCTTCGTAAAGGTTGAGATGAGTTTCTAAAATAAGTCTTTCCGCCCTCTTAGAGATAGGAGTGGGAACTTATTTCCTTCCAAAGTCAGCAGGTATCTCCCCCCACTTCTTTGTCTCCCACTTTATAATAGGTGTCGTTATCTTATGCGTTCGGAGCCAGTGTTCAGCGCGGGCGATGACTTGGTGGAGTTGTTCAGTACCTGCGTTACGTACGAGAGTGGTCTTACAACGCTTTTTGTTCACCCATAAGATGGCATTATAAGAGTCGCTGTAAATGACTTTGTCCTTGATTCCCTGTTTCTCCATCAACGCCAAGGCATGAACAATAGCAAGGAATTCACCAATATTATTCGTCCCCATTACTGGACCAAAATGGAATACTTGTTCTCCTGTCTGTAGGTCAATACATTGATACTCCATTGGTCCTGGATTACCAGAACAAGCGGCGTCAACAGCCCATGAGGGACATCGCACCTCAGGTGGCAATGGCAATACTGTGTCGTTACGATAGGTAGGAGGGTTTACAAGTTGGCTCATTGAATTTGCTGTTTACTGCTGTTGTTGTTTGTTGTTCTTTGATTCCAAAGCCATTGTAGTTTGTTTTCTCTTATGTATTACTCCCTACTAATGGTTCTTACTCTTCGTTATAAGTAAATCAAAAGAGGGGGTACAGATTAATAAACTATTGTGTAGTAAGCTTTCTACAAGGTATATTAATCTATAACCCCATTAGGTCTCCCCGTCCTTGGAAGGGTCGGAGAGATAGTTTTACATCCTCTCTGGTACCTCAATACCAAGCAGTGCCATACCGTTCTTGATAACTTTAGCTACGTTCTTAGCAATCATCAAGCGGGTAATCCGCTCTGCTTCGGTGTCTGCATTGAGTATGCTGTAGTCATGATAGAACTGGTTAAACTCCTTGGTAAGCTCATAGCAGTAGTTTGCTATACCACTTGGACTATAGTCAACACCTGCCTGTGCGACAGCAACACTAAAGTCGTTGAGCTTTTGAATGAGTGCTTTCTCCTTCTCATTGAGCGGTGCATCGTCGCTAAGGGATGTTGGTAAGGTGATATTCTGTGCTTCGGCCTTACGAAGAATACTGCGAATACGTGCATAGGTGTACTGAATGAAGGGGCCAGTATTACCATTGAAGTCGATAGACTCCTCTGGGTTAAATAGCATGTTCTTGCGTGCGTCGACCTTAAGGATGAAGTATTTCAATGCTCCCAGACCCACGATACGTGCTATCTCGTCCTTCTCCTCCTCTGTAATACCTTCTAGTTTGTTCACCTTATCTTCGCTAAGTGTCTTCGCATTCACAATCATTGAGGCTACAAGATCATCCGCATCGACAACCGTACCCTCACGACTTTTCATCTTGCCGTTCGGTAGTTCGACCATACCATACGAGAAGTGAACAAGGTCTTTACCCCATTTAAAGCCCAAGCGGTCCAAGAGTATGGATAGAACTTGGAAATGATAGTTCTGCTCATTACCCACGACATAAATCATTTTATCGATAGGAAAGTCGTTGAAGCGCATCTCTGCCGTACCAATGTCCTGTGTCATGTAAACTGATGTACCGTCTTTACGCAGCAAGAGCTTCTGGTCCAAGCCTTCATCTGTTAGGTCGGCCCATACTGAGTTATCGTCTTTACGGATGAAGAGCCCCTTTGCAAGACCTTCTTCCACCTTCTTTTTACCAACGAGGTAGGTGTTTGATTCGTAGTAGATCTTGTCGAAACCGACTCCTAACGCCTTATAAGTCTCATCGAAACCAGCGTAAACCCAGTTGTTCATCATCTCCCACAAACCACGTATCTCAGGGTCGTTATTCTCCCATTTCACGAGCATGTCGTGTGCTTCCTTAATCAGTGGAGCCTCGTGTTCAGCCTTTTCTTTCGCCTTATCGGCCGTCATACCTGCTTCTTCATACTGCTTTTGCAGTTGCTGACACTCCTCTTTAAAGTGCTTATCGAATAGTACGTAGAAGTCACCAATCAAATGGTCGCCCTTCTTTCCAGCCTTTTCTGGTGTGATGCCATTGCCCCACTTCTGCCAAGCCAACATAGACTTACAGATATGGATACCACGGTCATTAACGATATTCGTCTTTATTACCTTATTGCCGTTAGCCTCCATAATCTGTGCCAACGACCAACCGAGCAAGTTGTTACGTACATGTCCGAGGTGAAGAGGCTTATTAGTGTTAGGTGAAGAGTATTCAATCATCACCAAAGGACTCTCCTCTGTCACCGGCTTCTCGCCGAACTTTTCGTCAGCGTTGATGTCGTTCAACAGACCCGTCCATGCTGCTTGTGCAATAACAAGGTTAAGGAAACCCTTAACAACGTTGAAGTCAGCCACAGCCTTGCAGTTCTTCTTCAAGTATTCACCTATGTCTTGTGCTGTGTCCTCGGGCTTCTTGTGTGAAGTCTTCAGTAGTGGGAATGTTACGAGTGTGAGGTTCCCCTCAAAGTCGCTGCGTGTTTTCTGCAACTGAATCATCTTCTCTGGGACTTCTGTCCCATATAACTCCTTGACAGCTGCAAGTGCAGCAATGGTAATTTGCGCTTCTATCTTCATCTTTTATTACTTTTTATCTGTTTGCAAAGTTACGGAAAATCAGTTGAATAACGGCAGGAGGAAGCTTGTTAATTCTCATTTCGTAAATTAGATGCCGTAATTAGGCTTACTTTTAAGCCAAAACACGTATGTTGTAGATTGTTATAACGAGTCCTACCCACTTTCTCCATTAGGTTTATATGCGGTTGTGTAACTCCTTTCTGATACTAACTTACAACAGAGTTGATAATCTACAAGATGCCTTTCAATCCTCAGCACTATTAGAGGCTATGCCCCACATCCCTTGTGCATATCCACAACAAGAAATGTTACCATATATCCTTTTTCCTCACCTTATCTATCCCCACGTATAGTATCCGCCCTTCTCTTTGATATAGTCAATAAGCTCTTCAAAGAGTTGGTTCTGTCTTAATGTCGATTCATTACCTGTTAGAATTAGCTGTTTGCGGGCTCTCGTGATAGCAACATTCAGTTTACGGTCAATAGGCAAACCATCTTCATAGAAGGTGTTGGCCGTCAGGAAGTCAAGTTGATAGCGACTTTGAATAGTGAACGAATACAGGATAATATCACGCTGGCTACCCTGATAGCGTTCAACAGTGTCTATACTGATTTCTTCAAGTTCGTGAATACCAAGTTTCTCTATCTCCTTTCTAATCATTGCAATCTGATTTCTATAAGGCACAATGACCCCAACAGATTTCTGTGCATCGAAATCCTTGCCGAGTTGTCGGTATAGTCGTTTAAGTAGATTAGTGATGATACGAGCCTCCTCCATGTTTACCTTCTCTGATATATTCAGTTGTCTACAAGGTTTTGAAGGGATGAATATCATACGATGCGCCTTTAACAGCTCGTCAGTTTCGTCTTCGCTTGCTTCGTTGTAGGCTAATGTTTCTTCCAACTGGTGGGCTAATGGAACACACTCCAACCGTTCCTTAGCATAGAACTTACGATTGGCAAAATCGGCAATGTCGGGGTGCATGCGTCCTTGCTTGTGTAGTGTACCAATAAAATCAGTTCTTCCAGCTGCCCGTTCGGTAAGGATAAGTCGCTCAAACAAGGAATTAGCACAGGATAAGAGATGGATGTCTTTGAGAATCTGATGGCTCTCGTCCATCTCTAAAGAGTCTTGTTGCTGCACCACCGCAGGCAGTTGTTTATGGTCGCCTATCAGTATAAACCGATCTACCGCACGCTCTTCTCCATGTCGGGCAGACAGTAGTCCAATCACATTAGGCTCTAATATCTGACTTGCTTCATCGATGATAGCGAGGTCGAAATGCTTGATATTAAAGAGCGAAGCATTACTGTTCATTGTAGAGGTAGTGGCTACTACGATGCGAGCTGCAACCAAGATAGACTTGATACTGTTGAGGGTTGCATTCTCATCTAACACCTCCTTCAATAGATGATCACTGTATTTCGGGTCACAACTGAACTCGTTACCTATGCGGATGTAGTCGAGTTCGTTCTCAGTCAGCATATTACAAATCTCATCGACAGCACGATTTGTATAAGCAAGGAGGAGGATGGATGGTTGGGGGGTGGGTGTTGAGTGTTGGGTGTTGATGGCTTCTGATGGGTTGTTAGGCATAGAAACATTCGTTATACAAGCTGCTGATGATTGCGAATGGATGTTGCCAGCCAGTTCTTCACGCACAAGGAATTGCAGAGCCTGTGAAGTCTTACCCGTACCAGGAGGACCGATAAGAAGAAAATAGTCCTGTGCTTGCTTTGCTTTCAGGACGATTTCGTCATAATCGGGGTGGTAGCTACGAGACAAGGTAAGCGACTTGTCGCTGCGTGGCGCACGTTGTCCTAAAAGCAGCTGACGCCGTTCTTCACTTGAGGTGATGAAGGTGTGTAGACTTCTGATAGCCGATGTACCCCCGATGTCACTCCCCGCATGTTCAATGGCGAAGTAGTCTCCGCTGATGAGGTTAGGGTTTTGCTGTCCGTCATTGAGGTGTACAACAAGTTTGTCACCGTGTATCTCCTGTAGAGAACCTTTGAAGAGAATACTCTTCCTGACGTCAGGAGCCTCCTTCTTCTTGTATGCATAGAGGTAAATCATGTCTCCTCTGCGAAAGTTAGGGAGGAAGTCTTCACCCTGTTGAGGCACGGAGAGCGTGATAGTATCGTATCCGTTGAACGAGTTGCTACGCTCTTTCTCGATGATAGTCAGTCTTGTATAGATGTTACCCGTCTCTTTCTTCTCCGCAAGCGGCATGTTCCAAAGGTCGGCATTGCTACTCCCAACGCCCTCTTGCACACCCACTTTAGAAACCAACTGTTCCTTGATAACGAAAGTCATCATACGTGTGAAATAGGCTCGTTCGAGGTCGCTGAGCTGATGGAGTGGTGCCAGTAATGCTATGAGTGGTGGTAGTAGATAACGTTTATAGAAATCATCATCATGCTTCTCAGTGTTCAGTGTTTGCGGAGTAAGCAGTGGTAATATCTTTTCAAAACCATTTTCTGCCATCCAGAACTCCGTTGCCACAGCTTGATTACGAAAGCGAATAGCCTCACGTATCAGCTTTTGCAGTGGTTCAACCTCAAGTAGTCCGTCAGGTAGAGGATACTTAGAATACAGCAACTCGATGTGTGTGTCCTTCGGACTGAGTTGGAAATTATATTGCAGAATACCATAGTAAAGCAACAACTGCACGTAGTGTTTCTCTACATGTAGCGACCCATGCTCATTGCGACTCTTTCTTTCAATAAAGTAATTCTTGCCCGACTTCTGTTCAACAAGCAGTTTTAAGTCGGTCGTCATAAGGTCTACACGACCCTGTATGCCTAACCGCTCGCATACAAACGACGGTTCGAGGATAGCTTTCTGGCGGTCGAAACTACGGAAGATTTCGTCTACAATCTCCTTGATATTCTCCACCTGTCGTTCAGCATCTTGTTTGAACGATGCTGCATCAAAGCCAGGACAGGTGGCATAGTCCAATGCCTTCTCTCTAAAGTTAGACCGAAAGGTGTCTTTAATGTCGTATTCTGCAGGATGATTGATGATATCGTCGAGGGCAGAACCAGCAAAGTTACCCAATAGAAAATACTTGTTACTGAGACGAGGACTAAGTCGGTTGACGGTGAAGAGCAACGGATGATGTCCGTAAGACTCAAAACAGTTGGCAATGGTAGAGATGTCTATGAGATAGTCTGGCTCAACAACGACAAGACGTGGTACTACCTTCTTGCGTGTGACAGTACAGTCAAGGAGGTTCAGTTGCATCCCTTCGCGTAGCATAGGGCGTAAGTAGCTGAAATCAATATACTCTGGTGTGTCCATATAGTCTACTGTCAGGAGCTCTTCGCTACTGTCCTGATTGGTTACAGCTACTTGAATCGTCTTGTCATCCCACTCTCTTACGATACAGCGGATATATCGATAGTTCGTTATCTGTATGTTCTCTGTTGTGCGTCCACGTGCAGGAATTATCTTAACAAGGAATGAAGGGATAGCTTCCTGTACGACTGCAGAGACGAAGATTGCCAAGGCACGACAGTCGTAGGCCACGTCGTCGGGTAGAATGGGGGCCGTAGAGTTACTATGCCTACGCATTTTCTGTATTGCTACAATGTCTTGTGGAGCTATGTGATGTTGTCTACATAGCGACTCCACCTGCGACGACAGGTTACCGAAACCATGTCGGGTATTTTTCAATCCTTCGTGACAAGCAATGACAAGTGTCTCGTGCATGATGAGAGCCTGCGTTTCAGAAGGTGCCGAAAGGATGTCGGCAATACGTGCAAAGAGTTCGTGTGCCATGATGAGAGTGTCTCCTTAGTAGGCTGAACGTGTATGACGTGTATTCTTACAGAGTGTGGAGACTGATTTGCTGGGTTATGTTTTGAGTGGGTGTTATTGCTTTGTTGTCAGTTTGTTATGCGCTTTATCTATTGCAGAGAGTCCTCTGTCGTGAATTATTTTCATGAAAAGAAGATTTTTTTTTCATGAAGAAAAATATTTTTTTTCATGACAAGAAATATTTTTCTTCATGAAAATAATTCGACGAGGTTGGTTGCTTTGCTCGCTTACTGTCCTCCTAAGCGTTCAAAGAAAGTGATAACTTCCTCCCAAGTCTTGAACTCTTCGCTACCAAAAAGCAATGTTGTTCCGAGGAAATCATCGTGCTCTTTACTACTGATGAGGTAGTCGCCATAGAGAAGCTGCGGCTGGTTGGTGAAGATGGCATGGTTCCAAGCAGGTGCACTGAAGGTGTCCTCTATCCATGCTTGCTGTTCGGTGATTGCAGATGGGTTGTTTGTCGGTGCTGGACAGGCAAAGAAAACGTTGTAGTTATCGAGCAAGAACTCGTAAGCCTTGTTCAGACTCGACTTCGGTTTGCCGTATCCATCAGCGAGCGTGTTCTGGTCTATGAGTACAGTTCGCCGTTCGCGTCCCTCCTGTCGGTCGTCAATCCATCGGATGACGGGCATTAGGTAGTGGTAAATAGCCTTCTCGATGAGTCGGTGTTCACCATGAAAACGGATCGCTTGAGGGTAGTGCTCGTTGAAAAGGTCGAAGGTATGGACAACGGGATCAGCGTCACCAAAGAGTCCGAAGACACGTTGCTGCTCCTCTTCCGTCACTTGAGAGAAGCACTTCTCGGTTATCTCTTTGTATTCCTTAACCAATGCTTTGGTGACGATAACCTCCTGTATGCCGTCTTGTCGTGGATTTTGAAACACTTGTTTACCCATCATATTGGTCTCGCTGATGGTAGTTCCCATCTGAAAAGCAGGATTTACGCATATTCGATCGACCCCATAAAGCATCTCCGTGTACATTCCTCCCATTGAAGTACCTATGATTAAGTCGGGCTTCTCGGTGTCGACAAGGTTGTGTAAGAGCTCCATCGCCTCCTCAGGATGTATGGGGAGGTCGGGCGCAATGACTGTAGCTTCGGGCATGTAGTCCCTTAGTATTTGTACTGTGTGACTTGAACCGGCTGACATGAAGCCGTGAACGTAGATAATCTTCTTTCCTACCATGAGGTCAGGAAAGGTCTTTTTATATTGATTTTCCATTGTTTCTTTTTAGGAGTGAAAGGACTTGAAGGAGTGAAAGGGAGTTAAGACAAATGTCTTGTAGAGTGCTTTAATCCTTTTCCTCTAAGTCCTCTTTGCCTTGTGAAAAGGCTGAAGAGAGGGTTAAACTATGGGAAGACTGATACCATTTATCTTCTGATAGATATCGAGCGCATAGATGTCTGTCATCCCACTGATGAAGTCGAGCACTGCCATGATACGTGTTTCAAGACAGGGACTTTGGATGTCATACTGACTTGAGAAGCGTCGGATGAGTTGCTGACTGTGGAAATGGTCAGGCTCAATAGCCGCTCCGATGAGTGCTTCCATCAGTGTTTCCATAATCTTATAACCTGATAGTTCAACGTCGAGGACCGCCTTACTGCGGTAAATCCTGTCTACTGAGACCTCTGTACAGTGCTTGTAAGCCTGTCGAGGAAGCTCGGATATATGCTTGATGAGCGACCCCTCGAAAGTTCCATTGAGTATTTCGTCCTCGTGTTCAACGAAGACATTGACACACTCGGCCTCTAATAATCCCACAGCACAGGCACGGAAATAAACGACTTGTTCGTTTTGGTCGGTCACACCCTCGTCTATTATGCGCTGACGAATACTCTTCCTTGTCGCCTCATCGAAGAAGCCAAGGAGCAAGTCGGCCGTCTCCTCAAACGAAAGGAGCTTGAGTTTATGAGAATCTTCGATATCCATAATCTCGTAACAGATGTCATCTGCCGCCTCCATAAGGTAGGTTAGTGGATGGCGAACATAACAGATACCTTTCTCCGAGCTATCCTTCTGTATGATTCCTAATTCATCAGCAATCTTCTTGTAAGTGTCTTCCTCTGTAGCAAAGAAGCCGAACTTACCGTGTTTGCCAGCGTAGGTAGAACTGAAAGGATACTTGACAATACTCGCAAGGGTAGTGTAGGTCATCACAAATCCACCTTCTCTTCGACCCAAAAAACGGTGGGTCAGCAGGCGAAAGGCGTTGGCGTTGCCCTCAAAATGGGTGATATCCTCCCAGAAATGTGGACTGACACGGTCCTTTAAGCTGGCTCTTGGGCCTTCAGTGAAGAATGCTTGCATCGCCTTCTCACCACTATGACCGAAAGGAGGGTTACCCATGTCGTGCGCATAACAAGCTGTCTGTACGATGGTTCCAATCTCTTCAAAGAGCGTTCCACGTAGCGTTGGGTGCTTTTCTATGAGTTTTCTTGCTACGTCATCACCCAAGGACTTACCTAAGGAGGCTACTTCCAAGGAGTGAGTGAGGCGGTTGTGCACAAAGACACTGCCTGGTAGAGGGAACACTTGGGTCTTGTTCTGCAGTCGTCGGAACGGTGCAGAATATATCAGTCGGTCGCTGTCACGCTTGAATTCAGAACGGTCGTCGTGTCGAAGGGCATGTCGCTCTTCCTGTCCGAGACGCTTGTTGGATATTAATTGTTGCCAGTTCATTGCGGTTGTTGTTGGTTGATGGGTGTTGAATGTTGGGTGTTGATGAAATGAG